>Ga0209208_10003746_pt1 | contig 21744 bp, 14 predicted proteins | sample S1TSphfallax_3_FD_187694 | JGI IMG/M metagenome (GOLD analysis project Ga0209208, IMG submission 187694) | Host-associated microbial communities from peat moss isolated from Minnesota, USA - S1T2_Fd - Sphagnum fallax MG (SPAdes) (version 2) | ecosystem: Host-associated > Plants > Peat moss >...
AAATTTAAAAGGAATAAAAGCAAGGCACCTTGAGTGCACCCTTGGGCCTTCCATTGGCTGCATGAAATTTCTATTCCCAAAAGAGTTCGTCACCGTTTAGAACCGGAGTGGGAAATGCGAAGGACCGAGTGGGGGGGATCAACGGGGTGCATTATGCACCGGGTTCACACTAGTCAAGGATAAATTTAGTTATTAATCAACGATTACTTTATAGCAAATGTACAGCCTTGAGTAACACATAAAATCATGCCACATGTATACATTTCCACCGCCCAATATATATGACATTTCAATTGGTTTACAACTAGTATGCAACTGTATTTCAACTTAAAATTTGAAATTTAAGGATTTGAAATTTGGGCGAGAAACCTTTCAACAAGTGACACATGATAATATATCAACATGTATGCCCAATGCATCAATGACCTTGACGTGCTTATGCTTTGGGTTTCTGTTATTGCTCTTGGAGGTTGAAAATTTTTACTTTAAAAAAGGTTGAAAGTTTTTGGTCTTGTTTTTGAATGTTGAAGGTTTTTGTTGTTTCTTTTTGAATGTTAAAGGTTCTTGTTCATACTTTTGGATGTTGAACGTTTTTACTTTTATTTTTTGATGTTACTCTTGATTGTTCAAAGTTCTTATTTTTGGTTTTAAATGTTGAAAGTTCTTACTCTTATTCTTGGATATTGAAGGTTTTTACTTTTGTTTTTGGACGTTTAAGGCTTTTGTTCTTACTTTTGGATGTTAAAAGGTTTATGATTCTTGGTCTTTTGTTTATTTGCATATATATATATATAATGATGTAAAAATATTTATTTATTTAAAAGTTGATTGTACAAGTTTAGTTTAATTTATAATGTTGAGAGATTTATGAAATATGATTTTTCAATGATAATCATTGTACATATGTTTTGTTTTGTGTTTGAATATTTGTGATGACTTTTGTTGTTTTTATGTTATAGGGTTGAACTTTCATTATGTTTCATCAACATCAAAATTATGTGTACAAGGTGAGATTTTTTCAAAAGCATTAAAACACATGCAACTCAATATTTTGCAATTATATTTGAATGGTTTAATGAATCTTTTCACATTTTTTTAATTATCAACATTTTTTACATGAGTTGAATAATCCATTTTGATCTTATTGAAACCACCACTCATGAGCTACATTTTGCACCCACTACAATTTTTTGAAATAGATGTATAAAAATTTGGGAATTTTCACATTTATATTTGAGTGGGTTAGTGATTAGGTCAAAATGTTCATGCATATAAAGTTTAGGATGCATGTAAACCTTTAAATTATAATTTATCATATATTAAAATTTTGTACATTCATGAAAATTGGAATCCATGTTTTTCCATTAGTTTGTTTTAGGCATCATGGACAAGTTTGTTATTATGAATGTTCATGACACCACACAAAAAAAACCCAAAAATAATCCCTATTTTTTCCCCCATTTCTTTTTGGAATATGAAAAATAATCAATGTTAAAAAAATGGATTAATTTTTTAAAAAAATTATTAGGATGAAAAATTATCGATAATTTATATTTATAATTTATATTTTGTACAAGGTTTATTAATTTCTTGAAGCTTGTTTTGTTACAAGTTTATGTTTAAACATTTAAAGATGAAATAAAAATTTCCATTTAAAAATAAATAAATGAATGAATTATAAATGGTGATAATAATAATGACATCAATGACTTTTAAATTTTTTTCATTTTTTCAATTTTGTAATCTTTTTCAAGATCATCCATAAGAAAATTTAGCCATGTTTTGGTTATAACCTATATATGGACGTACAAATTTGTTAAAATATTTTTATATTTTGATTACAAATCCTAAAACCCACTGTAAAATTCTATCATTTAAAATATATATTTTAAAAAAATCTTTTGTTGATTTTAATGGCCTTTTCTATGTTTGCAAAATAGTGTTCATCACACAAAAAAACCCTTCATTACATTTTTAATATATATTTAAAATTTTCAAAAAATTGGACAAGGTTTATAATGATCTCAAATATTCAACTTAAAAGTTTTCAAATAAATTTGATGTTGAATTCTTTTAGATGTTTATGGTTAAAATTATTAAAATTATTTTAAGTTTTTTACTCATTAGGAGTAATATTTGTTTTTCAAAATTTTGATTCCAATATTTTTGCTTGTTTACATTTTTCCTTGAATTTGCACTATTTTTTCCATTTTTTTCAGCAAGAATTGCCAAGCTAAAAAAATTGGAAACCAAAAAAACATTTGGTTGGGGAAGGGGGTGGGTGGGGGAGTTAATCCAACTATTTAAACCCGAAGTTTCACCAAATTAAATTGTGTTTCCTTTTACAAAGGAAACAAATGTAAAATATATTTTTACATCGTTAAGAAAAAATGTTGTAATTTTGTTTCAAAGTTGTATAATTAATCATTCGTATCAGTGTATCAATATTCTTGTTAAATAAATATGGTCTTGATAATTAAATAACTATGTTTATTACTTAATTAATGTTTTTTTAATGACCATTTTTTGTCAATTTAAGGGGGCAATAACATCAAAAAAATATGTTTTTGAAAACATTTTGGGCCAAACTAAAAATATATATTGTTAAATTCTTACAATAAAATATCGTAAATAACCATAATATTGAAAGATTGAAACAATTTTTTAATTACAAAACTTGTCTATAATCGAATGTGGCAATCTTTTTATTGATGATTCCCATTTTAACAACATTTAAAAAAAAAAAAAAAAAATTTATTCCTAATCATATTGGGGAAATAAAAACTTTTAATTTTTCAAAAAATGGACTTATTTTATAGAGTGATTTTTTAAAAATAAAATTTTCAGTCAATGCACTTTTGAATTCATATTGAATTTACAAATATTTTAGGTCAATTTACACAAAAACATATTTGTTCATTTATTCATGAAATGTCACTTTAAGTTGTTTTTTTAGCATTGTATTTTTTTTTGTAAATTATAATAATTTGTTTGAATACATAATTTAATAAACTTCAAGATCATCTTTTCATTTGTAGCATTTAAATAAATTTTGCAAACAAAATGTAGTTTAAAATTTGAATTTTCTAAACACTTTCATGCCAAACATGATAAACTTTCAAAAATTCATACCTATTAATAAAGTGTTAAAGTGGTTTGATGGTTAATACCTTGAGGTGTTTTTTCCACGAGGAAGAAGGTTCAATCTTTGATGGATGCATGTCTTAATTTATTTTGTATAAATGTAATTTACAAACATATACATCATGGTGAATACAGAAACATGTATGTCATGTTTAAATGTTGTCAAAACATTTTTGTCAATAAAATTAGAAAAAAAACACTTTAAATGTTTTTCACTGCACGAAAATTTGTCATGACATGTCATGATAAAAATGTCATTTGTGATGGGAAAAAAAATTATTTGATGACATGGCGTGTTATTCCACGTTATATTAACGTGGAACCTTGTATATCCATGTCATAATTTTGTAATTAAAAATTATCTAGTGTAACATGCAATGATCCGAAATAATTAAAAAAACATTTCACTAAAAATGTTATAATCAACTAGTCATTTAAAACCAAAACCATACAAATTGCATATTAATCTATTTTATTTTATTTTAGTAAAAACCTAATGAATTTGGGTAAAGAAAACAAACAAGATTTTTTCTTATGAAATAGGGACATTTTTTTGAATTGTTAATTTAATTATAATATATGGTATGTAATAATTGAAACAATGGATTATTATTAATATAGGGTGACATTAATATGTATATATTAAAATAATAATAATAATAATAGGGTTATAACAAATAGGTTGAACAATTATTTAATACCCCCTTCAAAATGGTTGTTTGATGCACATAAATCCCAAACTTAACATTAAGTGTCACCCTTGGGAAATGATAACGAGTTTGTGATTTTTTAATTTTTTTTACCAAAATAAATTTTGTTACATATTAGGGCCTTGATGTCTATTTTGTATTGCTTTCACATATATGCGTTTCTTTTTTGTTTATGGATTGTTAAATTTAAAGAATATATTCAATGTTACATATGTTTTGTTATATGTAAGTTATTCTTATGTCCTTCAAACCTTGGGGAAGATAATATAAGTAATATATATAAAGAAATCAAGCATATTAACATTGTGTAATGTTGAGTTGGGAAAAATGCCAAACCACCTTTCCAAAATTTTGGTGTTGTTTAATGTTTTTGTTATTTTCATTCATGTAATTAAATTTTTTTTTTTGACATTAAATGCATGTGGCTTTACAATCCATAAAGATGAATTTGATGTGTCTTGAAGTTAGTATTTTACAGTCTAAATCCTTTACTATTGTTGAGTTTTGTGAGCTTTGTTTTTTAATTTTGTGATCATTTGTTGTTTTCTTTTGTTGAAGGTTTTTCATTGTAGTTATTAATAAGGTTTTTTCAAGAATTGGAAGTTTGACATGAATAGAGGATCATCATCCTTTTGTCAATTGTTACATGTTGGATGTTGTGAAGACATACAAGGCCTTGATGAGGCAATAGTGATCATTGTTTTCAAAAGTTGGGATGCATCCCTTGTTTTTAGCATTAAATAATGAAGTCATTGGGATTGGAATAAGATGTTTGGTTTAATAAAACTCTTGTGGGGGCTCAATGGTATAACTCATTATAGGACCTTGGGACCTAAAAGGGCATGGGTTCAAATCTAGGGGCATGCAAATGAAGTTCATTTGGCCCTTTGCCAATAAACTTGACTTGGGGGTGCCAATTGCTTGTCATGTTGGCTCTGACATTGCATTTCAAAAAAAAAAAATTGTGAGGGAAATATACATTGGGATTGTTGAACATGCGATTCATAGAAGATCTATGGAATTTAAATGAAAGCATGTCACCTACAAAACTAGTTGAAACATGGTGATAACAAGGATGTTAAATGCCTTCATTCATGTTGAATTCAAAATGAAGATGTAACGATCTGAAAAACTATTCCAACTATGAGTTTTTTGCTTTTTTGCGGTAATATCTTTGTAGACCAAGGGCTACAAATTTATTGTGTTTTGAAAATTTTGTAAATTTCATTGTGTTTTTATTAATTATAGGTATAACCAAACAAACAATGATATGAAAAATTGAACTATGTAATGGTATCAATTGACCACCATTCTATTTTAAAATAAGTCTTCAATGAAGAATTGCACATGTTCAAAAAGTTGAAAAATTTATGATTGTTGAAATTTTGAATTGCTGAATTTGAATTTTGCTTTTGTAGTGTGTCCATTTTCAATATATGTGCAATGATTTTGATAATGTATTTTCTAATAAAACTTGGAGGCGTTGTGTTTTGTGACAATGGTGATGGAAAATCATGTTAGGAAATAAAATAGAGATCTAGCTTGAAGAAGGTGATAATCATGGTGATCAATTGAAGGTTGTTACATGCAATCAAAGTTTGTTGAATAGAACTAAGTTTCAACTAATATTGCATGATGATCATGAGTTATGTTTTTGAGATTTTGTTGAAGGTTCTAATGTGTTAAGAAGGGTCATGTCCAAAAATGACAAATGGGAAAGTATTGTAACCAATGTTTAGTGGCCATCAATTTTCCAACCCAACTAATTGTAAAATCACATTGTCTATAATTGATCAAAATGATGTTGCTATTATTTTGTGTCATATGGAACATTCTAATAAATAATGATTGTTCAACCTTATAATGCAAATTTCTTTTTATTTTCAATGCAATTGTACATGCAATTGTTGGCGTTTGAAAACAAATTGTTTCATTTCAACCAAAGGGATATTCGAACTTGAATTTTGTCGGAATGGATTTTATTTTTCTTTCTACATTTCATCATCTTGATCCAATTTTTTTGAATGAATTCCATTTTTGTTTGGTTCTTAAAATAATTTCCATAACTAAATAAAATTCTTCCTATAAAGATTTGAACTGATTAAAATTTAAAAAATTGAATCTCAAAGATTTCTTTGAATTTGAAAGACTAGATTTTGCTTTAAATGGACAAACACACACACACACAAGAAGATCCCTATGGAAAAATGGGAGATACCTCCGAAAACCTAGAAGATACTTCCATGGGACAAAATGAGCCCTTCTAAAATTAAAAAAAAGAAAGAAAGACGTAGCAATTCTCAAAGGTGAAAATATGGCCTTAAAACGTGCCACCAAATTACACAATAAATTTTTCAATAGGTCTTCACAAGTAGGGTAATGCTCAATCGAGGGGCACTTATTTCTTTTGGGCATAGCTTGCTCCAAAGGCATTAATGGACGTAACCCATTGGCATAAAATTTCGTTTTCAAATGTTTAGATTGTGATACCCGTCGGATATCATGGGGGAGATTTTTTATTTTTTTTTTGAAACACTCATTTGGAGTGCCCATTCCGCTCGTGAAATCACTCCCCCCTCCCCACACTTGGTGAAAGAAGGAAAAATTTCGCTTGGTAAGATGGTATTTAGGGATCACTAGAAAATTTTCTTCGAGCTTCTTTACATCTCCAAACAACAAGAACAACAACAATGGGAGAGAAGTAAGGCTTCGGATGATTCATTCTAGGTTACCAGCTAAGGTAGTTCTTGTGTCATGGTTAGCTCACCCAACTTAGGTAACCCAACATTTGTTTTGTTAAGAGTTAAACTTCACACTCTCATTTCCCAATAGAGTTTCCTTGCATTCTTCTTCTTCTTCTTCTTCTTGTTGGCTTATGTTATTGCATCAAAAGGCCAACCATATAAGAGCTTTAAGGGACCCCACCCAATTGAGAGAAAAAGAAAAAGAGTTTACCCAAAACTAGCCAACCGTATGCTTTATTTGATAATGAGGTAAACTACTTCTAATAATAATAATAATAATAACAACAATAATAATTCTTTCTTGAGCTAAGTGGGCCTGGGTAGTGGAAAAAGCACACCAAATAGCATTTAAAAAAACACTATAAAGCTGAACACCCTAGGGCCCCACATTGTTAACAATAATCTTAGAATAGGCTAAGCTTGGGCAAAATAGGTTAACTAGGAACATCATAATAAACCTCACAAAGATGCATCGAGTGAAAAACCCTAAACCCTAAAAAGCCCCTAAATTGTATTATACCTAAATAAAAAATTTGTTGGGAGAAACCTTCAACCCTAAACCCTAAAAAGCCCCTAAACTTTATTACACCTAAATCAAATTTTTTTTGGGAGAAACCTTCAACCCTAAACCCTAAAAAATGTCCCTTAGCTACTTTACCCAAAAAATGAATTTGTTGGGAGGAACCTTTAACCCTAAACCCTATGGGCCATATGTGGTAAGATGCATCGAGTGAAAAACCCTAAACCCTAAAAAGCCCCTTAGTAAGTTATTATACCCAAAGAAAGAATTTGTTGGGAGGGACCTTTAACCCTAACCCTAAACTCAACCGGCCGTGTGTGATAAGGTGCCATCCCTCGCCAAGGCAAAAATTTTACGAAGGGTAAGGCCCTTAAATAAATAATTTATTTACCAAGGGTAAGGCACCTCGAAAGGTAAAAGGAGGAGCTGCCTGACCCTCGGTAAATTTTTTTTTCTGTTTTTCCATAGATAAAAAGCTATAAAAAATTCTAGTAAGTTTTTTTTTTACCAAACCCTAGGTTGCTGAAACCCTGACCCTAGTTAGCTAGCTAGCTAGAAAGCCTACCCTGGCCTGGCCTGGCCTGGCTTGCCTGCCTGAGTGTCCCATTGAAGGCGGCAGAAGACCGTTTGGGTTCAAATTTCCACACACTGCCAGTTAACTTTAACTGGATTGTTAGTGGGGTTTAGTTTCCTAGAAGGCATTTTTAGTAGTACCAGGGTTAAGTTAGTGCGTATCTTGGGTAGAGTTTTTTCTGCTGGGGCTCTTTATAGCCAAAATGCTATATTAAAACTAAAAAAATTCTAAAAATCATTACTAGGGCTTTTAGAGATTTTCAATAGCCATAATTATAAATTTTTTATAAAGCGAATTCGCCAGATTTCTTTCTATACATGGTTCAAGTAGACTCCCCAAAACTATAGAAGTATTTTTGTCTAAAGAAATTTACTTTTCCAAAATGTGCTATATTTAAAATGAAAAAGTACTAAAATCATATGCTTGTAGAGATTCTCAATAGCCATTATTCGAAAAAATAAAATTGAGATCGCCAGATTTCTCTCTATAAAATGGTTCAAGTAGACTCGCCAAAAATATAGAAGTATGAATGTCGAAAAGAAATTTACTTTTCCTAGATGCTATATATTAAACTTAGAAAGTACTAAATTCATTAATGCCCTTTAGAGATTTTCAATAGCCATAATTCGGAATGAAAAACAAAACAAAAAATCGTCATATGTCTAGACATAGCGTTCAAGTTAAACCCAGGTTAGCCAAAAAAAAATAGAAGAAGAAAGAAGTTTAAAAAGAAATTTTCTTTTCATATTTAGCTTGCAATCAAATGTTTTGGCTAAATAAATCTTCCTGTGAATCAACCCCTCGCCACTTTGGCGATAACACACAGAAGAAATTGCCACTAAAAAAAAAAAGAAAAAAAAAAAACACTGGGACTTGGGGGGGGTCTAAGGAGGTAACTAGTCAGGTCACTCTGGACTCTGGTCAGGTGACTGGTGACTGGACTGGGACTCTGGTCAGGAGTAATAAGTTAACTGCCGCCTGTCCGTTAGTGTGTACTGGTAACTGACTAGTTAACTCTCCCGGTCATTATTATTACCGCAGTTAGTTATCTCTGGTCCCACCCACAGGCCTCCTCTCTCTCTCTCTCTCTCTACCCTTTGTTTCTCTCTCTTTGGATGCGCAGCTTTCGCTCCTCTCAACGGGAGTGTGGTGATTTTGTTGTTGATCTTGTTGTTGTTGTTGTTGGCTTTTGGAGGAGCTTCTCCAGCTGATTCCAATTTGTTTGTATCAATTTTGTTGGAGAAAGAGAAAGGAAGTGGTACTGTGACGTTGTTGTTGCTGGAGTTGGAGTTTGGAGTGGAGGTTTTGAGTAGTAGCACTAGTAGCTGCTGCTAGAAGAGACTCCTTTTGTCTAAATGGGGGAACCGGATGTATTTGGTCCCAAGGAATTGCATCATCGTGCTTTGGAGCAGCTTCCCAACCTGGCTTACTGTATCAATGACAACCCTCGATGGGGTAAGTGAACAAAAAGAAAGCAAAGGAAAAAAAGAAAACACATGAAACAGAAAAATAGCTAGCTAGCTAGCTGCAAGCTTTTGAGCTTTGTGGTGGTATGTTTTGGACTTTCTTTCTGTTTTTTCTCTTGTTTTGTTTTTTGGGGTTGTGTATTGGTTTCCTGGAACTATTGTATGGGTTTCTGAGTTTTTTGAGTTTGGTTTACGAGCTGAATAGTGGTGCAGGACGTGGCTGATCATTTAGTTTTGTTGGTTTGGTTACTCGGGTTTGAGTTGGTGATGGTGATGGGGGAGAAGAAGAAGAAGAAGTATTTGTTTTGCAGATTTGAGACTAATTCGGAAGAAGCTTTTTGTGCGTGTTTTTTTGTTTGTTTGTGCAGCTGAATCAATCGTCTTAGGATTCCAGCACTACCTTACCATGCTTGGGACGACGGTGCTAATCCCAACTCTTGTTTTCCGCAGCATTCTCGGAGAGTCGGTAGGTTGGTTCTTCCTGAGCTTGAGCATGAGCTCTTTTGTCTTGGTTTACATTTCTTTTTGGGTTGGCAATGGTGTTGCTTCTTTTCGGAGTATTACTAATTTACAGAGGAAGTGGGTATATGATGTTGGTTTCAAAAAAATTCTTCAAGCTTTGCATCATCGTTTGTGTATGTGTGTGTGTGTGTGTGTGTGTTATATTGCAGAGTGATTTATCGCGAGTGGTGCAGAGTGCGCTTTTTGTTTCAGCCATCAATACTCTGTTGCAGACTTTACTGGGTTCTCGGTTGCCGGCAGTGATGGGAAACTCCTTCTATTTTCTGTCTATCACACTTTCTATTGTCAATGCTCCTTCAATTATCGACATTCCTGACCCACATGAGGTAAGCAAACCCCATTCCCCATCTCTCTCTCTCAGAGCATCTCCATCCACTGCAAGAGTGCTGTGGCCCTGAGAAAAAATGCAAAGCTTTCAGAGCCCCAGAAGAGTCTAATAAATACGCAGTCAAATCGTATTCCTGTCTACACAACAAGTAGTAATTTCTCCCTTCTCCTTGTGTGCGCTGCAGAGATTTCGTCATGCAATGAGGGCAACGCAAGGAGCCTTCATAGCAGGCTCAGCACTGAACATCATACTAGGATTTAGTGGCCTGTGGGGCCTTTTTGTAAGGTAAAAATCCAAACCCAAGTTTTGTAGTGGAGGGAGGACTCATGGATTCCATCAGACCTAATTTTTTTGCTGTTTCTGATGTCAACATACATTACCACTCTTCTTCTTCTTCTTGTTCTTCTTCATGGGTTGTGATTGAACTGCTGCTGTTGGCTGCTTGATTGATGGCATCACTGCTCTACTGGTCAAGCATTGAACAAATGCAGGAGCTGTGAGAGCTTATGAGGCAAACTGTTACTCACAAGAAAATGAGTATCTTTTTTTTTCTTTTTCTTTTTTAATGGGAATGTGTTACCAAAGTCCCTGACATTGATAAACTACACATGTTCAACACAGTTGCAGTGCTTCTTCTTGATGAAAATTACTTGCAGGTTCATCAACCCCATTGTTATAGCTCCTGTCACAGCAATTGTGGGCTTGGGTCTCTTGGAATATGGATTTCCTGGGGTACTGTTTTTTCTCTTCTCCTCCTTACAATCTTCATCTTCCTGAAACTCTTTCTTTGGTTTGCGTTCTTCAGATTCTTCTTTTGTCTATTTCATACAACCTGATTGATTTGACTTATGACTGACTATATATAACAGAAATTTCCCTTTTTTTCCTTTTCCATCAGGTTGGGAAGTGTGTTGAAATTGGCATTCCAGCTCTTCTATTTATATTGATCTTTTCCCAGGTAATAGATTCTTGAGCAAGAAAGCAAACGGCCTGCTGTTGAATTGTATTTTGAGTATCAGTTTTGATTACTCTACGTACAGTAGTGGTTGCTTGTCTTGTGCTCTCTTTATCTTTTGGGATTCTTCCATCCTCTCCTCCTGATCAATGATGATGGATTTTTTTATTTGTGTTGTGATGATGACAGCACTTGAAGCACATCGAAGTACCCCATGTTGTACCCCTCATACACCATATTCACTTCTTTGAGCTCTTCCCTATTATCTTTGGAGTTGTGATTGTATGGGTCTATGCGACTATTTTAACCGAAGCTGGAGCTTATGACCATGCATCTGCACTTGGACAACTTCATTGCCGCACTGATCGAAGTGGTCTTGTTTCACATGCTCCCTGGTAATTTACACTCCCATCATTTTACCATCTACTTGATTGAACACCTTGCTTGAAGTAAGAAGAGCTCTTTACCTTTCTCTTGAAAGAAGTGCAGGTGTATATTGTAATTGTGCCAAATGAATATGTCTTTTGCTCTTCAAGAGAGTCTTTCTTTTGAAGCAACCTCAGATCTGAATTTCTGTCTTTGTGTTTTGTTTCGAACTCAGGGTTAGGGTGTCCTATCCTCTTCAATGGGGTGCTCCAACTTTTGATGCTGGGAATGTATTTGGAGTTATGTCAGCAGGTTTTTCTGCTCTTGTTGAGGTAATCAGTTTTCCCTCAAATGGGTGCTTTTTGCAAGGCCATACATCTTGTGATTTCTGTTCTTTTTCTGAATATCTGTATGTGGTGTGGTGCCCTTTTACAGTCAACTGGTGGCTTTTATGCTCTGTCTCGATTGGCAGGAGCAACTCCCCCACCACCTTATGTCATCAGTCGAGGAATTGGATGGCAGGGAGTTGGTCTTCTGTTGAATGGATTCTTTGGCACCTTCACTGGTGCAACTGTTGCTCCGTAAGTGTAAAAACATGATTACTTCCTACAAAAGGGGAATATGAAGGACTTGAATTTGATTATCTCTGAGGACTAATGAAGTGTTTGTTGTCGACTTTCAGTCTCATTTTGTTGTTTTGTTTTGCAGTGAAAATATTGGGCTAGTTGGACTCACTCGTGTTGGAAGTCGGAGAGTAATCCAGATCTCTGCCTTTTTCATGCTTTTTTTCTCTATTTTTGGTGAGTACTAAATGCTGTTGGTGAATACATATGTCTGGCTAGTTGTCTCTAGAAAATTGAACTGTTTTGACCAAATGGGTCATTTACTGGATGCAGGAAAATTTGGAGGAATCCTTGCTGCCATACCACAACCCATTGTAGCTGCTATTCTGTGTATTACTTTTGGAATGGTTGGTAAGTGTAATTCCTGATAAATAATGACACTTTCAGTTTGTAGGAAAATGACTTTTGATGAACTCTGCAATTATACTCACACACAGCCATGCATTGAATCTCATCATTTGGATTGTGTATTTTCTTGTTGAATTCAGTTGGAACTGGACTTTCGGTGCTTCAATTTACCAACTTAAATATGACACGGAACCTCTTTGTGGTCGGCATCTCAATATTCCTTGGGTTGTCAGTGCCTCAATATTTCTCAGAGTTTGCTTCACGAGCTTACCATGGCCCCGTCCATACACATGCGCATTGGGTAAAATTTGCCAGCTTTCCAGATCGTGTTGGATTGGCTTCTTTACAATAATTGTGCCCTTTTGTTTTCCACAATTTTGAAATTCACGTGGGTTTCTTTTTGTTCTGGGTGGTGGGTGCAGTTCAACAACATACTCAATATATTTTTTGGTTCTCCCATCATTATCACATTTATTGTGGCATTAGTTCTGGACAATACACTTCTGTGGCACGTAAGCAGGAAAGACAGGGGTCTACCATGGACACGCAAGTTCAGGAGTTTTGGTGAAGATGCCCGAAATCTTGAGTTCTACAGTCTTCCATTTGGTCTTCACAAAATATTTCCACCAAATTTCTGAGTGGTTTTTTTCCCTGCCCCCTTCCTTCATGGCAATTTTTAGAGATGTCCACCATAAATCCACACTTCCTAGGGATGTTGCAAGAAGCCCCTCCCTGTACCCCTAGTTACTGATAGTCCTGCCTCCTGCAATATGCTCGGTGTGGTGGTGTGGTGGGTGTTCATTTAGAAAACCAGTTTTTGTTCATATTTTTTTTACCATTTAGAGTCTTGATTCTTCACATTCTTGTGCTTGTTGTATTTGCTATGTTGGCAAATAACAATTGGCTCCCTGAAGACAATGGTAGGAAAAGTCACATCTCTTGAAAAGCACAAACACCCTTTTGTCATATATTCTTTAGGAAAAACTTCATTCACGAAGAAATCTTGTACATCACGGAACAGTCAACAACCATTGCGAATATGATGAGTAAACTAATTGTACTGGTGCTGTCTTTCAAAATCGTGCTGGTTATTGTTGTTTGCATAAGTTCTGTCCCTCACAATGAGAAAAAAAAAATTGTCAAAAAATTGTAGGACAAAATTATTTCTTTTTTCTTTGCATTTCTTCCACAGACAATAGAATGCTTTTCTTGGATTTCGAATTGCATACACAATATGATATGGTCAAGTTTTTTTTGTAATGGTCTTGTTGTGAGTGTTGATTGATGATGCTTCGCTTGAATGATGACTGACCCAGCAATTATTGCCAACAACAAATGAATTCTGAAGTCAACCCAAGCAAGCTTTTGCAGAATTTTATGAAAGTGGTATCTTAGTGTTGCTTTTGTGCCATAATTTTGTCGTATCCAATGTTGCTCACATTCAAGATATGCTCTGTTAGTTTTTTCCCCACAGGCAGCATGTGGGTAGCATGAAGCTCATTTGGGCAATGGACATGGTGAAGTGTACTTGAAAACGGTGAGCAAATTAACAAAGTGGATGGGGCAAACTAGTAATGTCAACTAGAGAAATATTAATGTGGACTTCTTTGCAATTTGGCAAACCTTAAACCCTAAAAAAAACCCTTAACCCTAAACCCTAAACCCTAAACCTTTTACTTTCATAAAATGCCGGAGCAAATGGTATTCCATAATTGGCAACTTATGGATGAAGGAGGTCTAGAAGGAGAGGGTGACAATGGTCCCTTTTAGTGGGAAATTTCGATAATCTTGTTGCAAGGAAAATATTGGAAAGGGGGGCTTAGTTATGTACTCTTATTGGAGCTGGAAAAGAGTGAATGTTACGTTTCTTGTAACAATGAATGATAGAAAGGAGGATGGATGCCGTTTTCTTTTGTGTTTGAATTACAACAAACAATTATTGAAGTACGGGAAAAAAAAAAGGATTTCTCTTTTTACAAGCTAAGAAATTTCTATGGAACAAGTTTGGAATATGGAACACACACAATAATGGGCCCAAGAAAACTTCTGTAGCACTTTAAAAACTTGCATGTGGAATGATTAGTGAAACCTTTGTACAAATGTCCTTCCTACATTATTTGTCACTTGTAAACCTTGTATTACGCTATGGACTAGATAGCAATTATGGAGAGGGGGGGGGGGGCCACCCATTGGTAGATCCCCTCTCCACACAAATGTGAGTAGATGAAGAGTTTCATAATCTTTTTATAACTGGATGAGAACTTTCTTAGCCTTCTTGTAAATGGATGAAAAAAGAGTGGGAGAAGTTTTGCATCACAAGAGACAAGGGGAGGCCATTCAGAAGCTCAAAAATGTCTAAACAGAAGTTATGGGTACAAAGGTTGCACACTAAAGTGACCATCACTCATAAGAAGACGTTAAAAAAAAAATGATGACCAAGTGATTGTAAAACGCCAACTTTTTGTTGACACAAAAAAATTGATATACACATACATGGAAGTGGCATTCTTTGGAGGAAATTGGATGTGATTGTAATTAGATGCAAATCGGAGGTGAGATTTGGAGTATTCACTATTTGGGCTGGTCTAAACTTTGTTATTATTATTATAGCAATTTGTGTTGTAGAAGAGAGGAAAGTTTGTTTATTGTGGACATTTTGCAAATTCTATTACATAACAAACATGACATGTGAACTATGATAAAATACAATCATATTATTATACCAACCTACCTACAATCAATGAATTACTCTAACTAATAATTGGGCTAATCTAGGGTTAGCATGCATTTAAAAAAAAGAGGTGTATTGTTCCCAGGTTTATGATTACCTATAAAACATGGTATGTAAAATTGCAAAAATTATAGTCAAATGACAAGCTAGTCCCATTCTTAAATCCATCCATGGACAAAAAAAAAAACTGCTTGTAATGTCTACACTTTTATAGAATATTCATTGCATGTAACCACAAATTGTGAATTATTATTTAAAAGAAACCCAAACAAAACAAAGTAACAAATTTTGGTCCCGCAACAAAAGCAACAAAGGTTGGTGGGCTGCTTTAGTGATCCCCTCCCCCCCTCTCAATAAAACATAACATGAAGATGAAAGAGAGTAAGACATAGGTACAAAGTGAGAACACCCCACTTCCCCCTCACCTCACTTTCCCCTTTTTTTAACACAACCCACTTTTGTCACACTTACATGTATGTATTCGAGAGCATAGCCTTTGAGATCATGTGAGTGCTAAATTCCCAAGTGAAGAAGAGTGGGGTTTTATGTTATGGCATTACATTAGTTCTAAAGCTTTGGTTGGTACAAATGAATTTTCAATCAAATCCTTGAGCTCAATGAGCTTCAATTAAAGGGGCAAATATTTGTAAGTACTGCTAGATCTTCAATTATTCCCACTAGAGTTTTTCGGATTCTAACTATTTTGGAAATGTGGATTAAATGTTTTTGCAACTTCACAATCCGAAGGTCATTGGCGATGCACATGGAAAGTTGAATACTCTCAAACTTTTATTGTCCTATTTCCCATGTTAATGGGTGAAGCTTGAGAAACAATTATTGTACACCATGTTGGTAAACCACTACTACAAGTTGAAAGTTGTTTTTCCTCTTTCATTCTTTCACTTGTGTTGAATCCACACACCTTCAAAGATTCAAACAATCTTTTGTTTGTTAATATCTATATAATTAAATGTAGTAGTAACTTGTGTGTTTTGTGTTGAAGAAACATTATATTGCTTTAGTTTGCAATGAAATTCCGTCTCTTGCAGGCACTTTTTGTGAAGTCAAGTATTCCAAAATCACAATTTAGATCCTAAAAACCCTAAACCATAAAAATCATAAGATCTAAATCATAATTCATTCAATCTCATTTTTTGCCCATCAAGAAATTGGTTACTTCTTGTTTCAAATAGCTTCCTAAATAGACAACCTATTTAGAAAGGAAATTCTAAACTTTGTACTTGCAAAATAGTAAAAAACTGAATTAGGTCTTGAAATAATCTCCAAACATTGACAAACTTGGGTCATCTTTCTGCATTAATGGTGTTTGTAACCTCTTAATCTGACAAAATATAAGAAACGCCTCAAAAGGTGTTGCTTGTTACTGCACAGAGATCACAGTTCGCTTACACAGAGCACAAGTTTCAAACCCGAAAAACTCAATTGAATAAGACAAACTTACAAACCCAACAAACACATTTGAATAACACAAACTAGAACTCCACCTTTCACATTAAAAGGCTCATTGAAATTTGGAAGATCTTGAAGCCCAACAAGAGATGAATGAACATGAAATTTGAAAAAGACACAAACAACATTGAAGCAAATGCATTCAAGTCCCTTTTGAAATAGGACAATAGCTCCAACACTTACAGGACCAGGTATTGCAATAGAATAACTCTAAAAGGAGCTAAGACAAAAAGCATCCCAAGGACATGACACACAAGAGAACCTTAAATGCCTTATTAGTCATGTGATACAAGACAGAGGGGACTCAACAAAAACATAACATACAAAAATCAACAAATTGCAGTCCCGACCATCTCCAACAATTAGCTATAGACTGGCTCCCTCAAAGGAACTAAAGTTGTACAGGAGAACCTTGATAGCCATAATTTAAAAGTTGTTAACCATGACACAGGACTTTCAACAAAAGAAGCACAAAAATTCAACAACCTGTAACATAAATGGAGGGGGTTTGTGTGTATGGATACTGTCTTGCTGTACCATAGTGACCCTACTGGCTTCATCAGCTTCCCAGCAGTGAAAGGACTACTTCACCCATGACTCTGGGTAGGTCATCAAAACTTAAAAAGAGAAGGAGATGACCAACAAAATCAAGAGAAAAGACAAACAAAAAACCAGCAAAAACCAAAAAGAACCAAAGAAGGAAAAGTGAAGAAAGGAGAGAAAAAAACATGGAGAACTTTGCACAAACATGATTTTTTGAGAACAATGAACCAATGAGCAATCCAGAAAAGAATGTTCCAGTTGTATTTGCACAAAGCCCATGTCTGACTTTCCAAATGTTTGCTACAAGGAACCCTTAATCCAGATGTCAGGAATAAACTGATGTAACTTATTGTTTAATATTTGAAGAATAGAGGGCTCATCCTCACAAACATCAACAAAGTACAGGATTCACTAAATGCTTTTCAGTGATCCTAAAAATGTGACCTCTTCTGGGTGCATCTAAATTTGATGTATTTGGCCAAAAGGAATCAACAACATGGTTGGGTCTTGGCTTCAACAAAACTAACCGTGGGAAAATTCTGCTAGCATTTTGTGTCTTATGATGAACTTCAAAGAAGTAAAAACATCTTTCACTCCTTTCAGCACTAAGCAGCCAAAAGATTGCCTTCTTGTGTAACTTGACCCACATCTTCTTCATCCAACTGGGTAAGCACGGACACAGAATTCACTTTATCATACCCATCTAACCGCATCAGTTTCACACCCCTGCAGCAGAAGATATCAATTGCCACACAAACAGACATCATTAACTTAAGTATATAAAATGACAACCCATGTTACAGCATGATCAAGAATCTTAAGGCTTAAAGATATGTGGGTCTAGGGTGAGATAGATAATAGGGCCTCAGGTTAGAGTGCACGCACTTGGCGGTACGGCTTTGAACAGATATGTCCCTGACACGTAACCGATTCATGATGCCAGCATTACTCCCCACAACTACTTGCTCTTCACTCTCCCCATCCAATTCTGTTTAGCCCAAATTAGATCACACCACCATATGCTGATTAGCATCAAATACACTACATCCTGCTGATGGATCTCTGTGAATTGTTTTCTAAGCACAAAATCACTCAAAGGTCTTGACTTGTACATACCCTGGAGTGCAATCTAGACTCACTATGAAAGAGGACGTTAGAATACCTGAAATTGAGGACCCAACAACAAAGAGCGATGCCAGGACGTCCCCTTCATGGAACTGTATTAACACAACAAACATAAAAATAGGGTTTAGAGTTTAGGGTGAGAACAAATGAGTCAGTTCCCTGAGCACTATAATCACATTGATGTATCAACACGATTTGTTTCTTTGGCCCTTTTCCTTAAAATGAGCAGTCCTTTTCTGATCTGTTTCCTCCTTGTCATGTTTGTTGCTGTTCTTTCTCAAACTCTTTCTTCTTGAACTTCCGTGATATCTTCTTTTCTTTTGAATTCAAACATGTACTGAGAGAGTATTTAAGTTTTTGTTGTGTTCATCTTTCTCATAGGGATCTCAAGAAGTAAACCTTGCATCCAATAACACCCACTCGGCCAACAACACCTTCTGGAAAAGCTTTGATGGGCACACGCTTTGCAAATCCATCTTCAGTGACCATGAGGAGCCAAGGTGCCTTGGATTTCTGCCCCCTTCAAGACCAAATCCACTACCCCATTCAAAACCCACTTGAAAGGATAATTCAGAACAATTCAAACTGCATGAAAAAAAAGATGCATGCAGACCTTTCACATCATTTTGAGAAACAATCAAAAACAGGTGCTTCATACCCATGAATGTCCCAAGTACTCTACTGGGACAGAAATGGGATCTTTCAAATAGCAGTGATGAAATACATGAAGTTTCCGAGTCCAAAAATGTGTAATCTGCTGTGCAGTCTCATGCTAAAGAGTAAAATGAAGTAGAAAGATATATGGTATAGCTGTCTACTTGACAAGAAGGGGTTTAGGGTTTAGATTTTTAGGGTTTAGGGTGTAAAAGTCCAACAAAGCGCATACTTGCTGAGGAGAGAAGCAGGCACAATATCCATAGCTGCCAATCTGTCACCCTCCTTCAACTTCATTGCCCTCACTCCCCTTGTTGCCCGGTTTCTAGCCCTTAACTGCAAAGCTCATCACCAAAACCACCTGTGTAAGACTAAAAAAATCCAGTTCTTCAAAACAACCAGCCCTGCAGTACTTCTCTGTCTGCTCAAACAAGAACTGATCACCACAAGCTACCAAAATATGGGAATTGTACACAGCAAAAGTCCCTCTGAAAGCACTCCACTGAAATGATCTTGTACTTTCTCCGATCCAGGCACAGACAGATAACAAACAATGATGAAAAAAATGGCCTTCAAGACAACCATTCAGACAGAGATCAAGATCTAGAAATTTCATCCCAAAGGTTTGGTGTAAAGAAAGAATGCACCAAGAAAAAAACTTGACGAAACTAGGTTCCAACATGATGTGGGATCTGCCTAGTTTCTGTGCAATTCCAGGAAATCTGAATATATTGGTAGAAATAAAACACCTTATTGTTGTCACAGGAAATGCATACAACCATGCCTCGTTGAGAGCCAATGGCCACAGTATCTTCTTCAGCAGCCCGTCTCACCCATCTTAGTTCATCTCCAGGCACCTGCCATTCTGCAGAGTATGAATTAAGGATGGACACACTCTATAGGGAGAACAAACAAAACAAACAAAAGCAAGCTCAGTGTCACAACTTGTGACCTCTTTTGCTTCACAAAAGGCATATGTACAAAAAGCATACAAATTGATATGTAAATTATCCAGTCCTATGTACAAAAGATTTCCCTGTATGAAGCTGTCACAAGCCCACATTCAACTCTTGGCACAGAAAACTATTGAGAACAAACCAGTTGAATGGCAACAATGCCTGTGGACCGAATGGTGGAGAAGGAGGAGAGGGCAGTGCGCTTTATGAATCCCTTTGTTGTCAGCATCACCAAGAACTGATCATCAGCAAAATCACTAACAGGCAGCACAGACGTGATTCTCTCCCCAGGTGGCACTGGCAGGATCTGTCAATCAGCCAAGACAAGTGGAATTTCAAATACATTTGAAGATCCTAGATATGAAGACATGTCCACTGACCCATATGAATATCTCAAATGCTTGACACATCTTCAAAAATACAGAATTATCCAGAAATCTAAACTGGCAGATATCGAAGATTCTGGAGCAACCTAAAGAAGCCCATCAACCTATTTCCTCTGCTAGAGAAATTCCATGTACCTGCTCCTCTACAGAACACTGTAATCCTGGCATACAGATTCAAACACATAGATCGCTATTCAAACCAAAATAGTCAAGTCACCCAAACAGAATTACCAATTCTACGAAAAGGGTCATGTAAACATAGATATCATTGTGGTTTATGTCTATGATGAACCAAGACTGATGAGCACAATTCAAAGGTTCATACCTGAACAAGAGGATTTCCAGCTGCTGTTCTTGAGCACTCAGGTATTTGATATGCGCGAATTGAATATACAATACCCCTCTCACTACTCACACCCACAACAAAATTCTGCAATGATTTCTTCGCATCCTCCTTCAATTGGGAAACATAATTTTCAGCAAGCAACTACCCATATGAGAATCAGCAGTACTTTCTATACACAACAAAAAAAAAATTACCTGAAGAAAAGGACATAGTCATGGGTCCGGCAGACAAAGAAGTCTGACATGGCATCATTATTACGCATCTTGCCACCTGATTTTCCTGTTGTCCCTCTGTTTTGTGGTGCAAACATATCTGATGCCATCCGCTTTATGTACCCCTTCTCGCTCAATGTCTGCCAAAGAGAGCAAATAGTTTCCATACAATGATGTCATTGATCATTTTGTGATTGTGTGATAATTAGTTCAAATTGAGAATGGACCCAGGGGTGTGGGTCCATGGATAGATAAGGGTGTTAACTCACCACAATGGTTTCATCGTTAGCAATGACATCAATATCATTGATCTCACCATCACGATCCTGCTCAACCAGTGTACGTCGAGGTGTACCAAACTCTTTCTTCAAAGCCAAAGCCTCCTTCTCCACTACCTGTGATTTCACACTCCCAATGATTAGGCTTTGAGTTCACTGTACTATCATCCAGGGCTGAAACAAAATCAAGGATTAGAAAAGAAAAGAGCTGAAAATTAAGCATTTGGTAAACAGCATCATCCCTGCCTGCAAAAAGTAAACACAAACTGACATTGTGAAACTTTCTTCTACCTGAAAAACCCGTTGTTTGCTGTCAAGCAGCTGTTTCAAGTCCAAAATTTCTGCTGTCAATGTTGCATGCTCTTCGGCTAGTTTCCCACTCTGTACATGGCCAATACAGACAAGCGTTTGTTTAAGTCAAGCCTTGTGTAGAGCTTTTACTACTAAACAAGATGCACACATTCTAAATGTTTGCAAAATCCAATCCATGTGACATAATTCTTGGTGCAGGAAAATCACATAGATTGGCAGCAAGCCATGCCACAAACTTTGAGTCAGATGGGGTATTCAGGGACATGCCTCAAGGCTTGTAAGCCTGCGTAATGGCATGGCTAACAAAGCATCAGCTTGCATACTAGAAATGCCAAATCCTGTATCACAAACATTAGTTAAGTTAGCTCACAATTTAACAAATATAGATCACTAGAAAAAATGGGTTTTAAGGAACCCCCATGACAAACAAT
>Ga0209208_10003748_pt1 | contig 21739 bp, 23 predicted proteins | sample S1TSphfallax_3_FD_187694 | JGI IMG/M metagenome (GOLD analysis project Ga0209208, IMG submission 187694) | Host-associated microbial communities from peat moss isolated from Minnesota, USA - S1T2_Fd - Sphagnum fallax MG (SPAdes) (version 2) | ecosystem: Host-associated > Plants > Peat moss >...
CACTTAAGGTGAACCCGAGGCCATGCTTTACTTCCCAAACTCCCCCACTTAGTAGAGGGTGTTACCGAGCATTAAAAATTGATGTGATTTAAAAACAAATTCCTTGTTGGGTATCATGAGATTTTTTTTAAAGTGATGTAAGGCATTTTGAAAAATGAAAAAAAAAAAAAACCCATGCCTATTTGTGTGTTTCATTTTCCAAAAATGCCCTCCCCCCCCTCCCCCCCAAGAATTTATGCTCCGTAAGCACACCTAAAAATACACTAAGGAAAATAATCTCGGAGGTTTTGACGAGGTTGTTTGCAACCGTTACAAACATCCCATCCTAAGACCGAAAGAAGTCCAAATTTTTCACAATTTCCTGGGTTAAATATAGCCATTAAGGAGGCCTCCATCAAGAACATGAGGGTACTAACTAATGTAGTAGGTGCTAGTTTCACCTTGGTGGGTTAGAATTGAGAAACCAAGGTTAGGGAATGGTCCATCATAAAAGGACCCCCCAAAAAAAAAAGGAAAGGGTAGAAATGGAGGCTTAAATTAAAAGGGAGGAAGCATCATTGGGAAGAATATACCTAACAAGAAGACCAAAATTGAGACTCATGGGAACACAAGTTGGGAACACACAAGTAAGTTGGGAACAGACTAGTTAAGTTGAGAACATTGTCCTTGATAACAAGGGAACAGACCCAAATTGGCAAACATTATTTAACTGACCAGTCTTTAATGCAAATGGGGTCGTTCTGACAACATGTCAATTTGGGGGGTTGCTCATTAAGGAAATAAACAAAATTTGGGTTCTCTGAATTGAACCCAAAATAAAAAGGGTTCTCATAAGGGAACAGACAAAACAGGTTCTCTACTAAGGGAACCAAATACAAGGGGCGGGGGGGGTTCTCTTAAGGGAACATAAAATATGGGTTCTCTTTTAAGGGAACATACAAATACAAGTTCTCTCCTAAGGAAACCCAAAAAAAGGGGGGTTCTCCTAAGGGAACAGAAAAATGGGTTGTCTTTTAAGGGAACATACAAAAACAGGTTCTCTCCTAAGGGAACCCAAAAAAAGGGGGGGGTTCTAATGGAATAGAAAAATGGGTCCTCTTTTATGGGAACATACAAAATGGGTTCTCTTCTATGGGAACATACAAAATGGGTTATCTTCTATGGGAACAGACAAAATGGGTTATCTTCTATGGGAACATTTTGGGAACAAAAATGGGTTCTCTTTTATGGGAACATGCAAAATGGGTTCTCTTTTATGGGAACATACAAAATGGGTTCTCTTCTATGGGAACAGACAAAATGGGTTCTCTTCTATGGGAACATTTTGGGAACAAAAATGGGTTCTCTTCTATGGAAACATACAAAATGGGTTCTCTTCTATGGGAACATACAAAATGGGTTATCTTCTATGGGAACAGACAAAATTGGTTATCTTCTATGGGAACAGACAAAATAAATTCTCTTCTATGGGAACATACAAAATGGGTTCTCTTTTATGGGAACACACAAAATGGGTTCTCTTCTATGGGAACACACAAAATGGGTTCTCTCCTAAGGGAACAGACAAAGTGGGGTTCTCCCAGAAATGTAGGCTTTTGTGTGGGGGGAAAGGGTGGGATGATGGAGTGCCAAAAAAAGAGTCTCTTGGGGGAAAAAAATAACACTCAATTTTACTTACATTTGTGATTTTGGTGTTGTGTTGTCGTTGACCTGTGTTGTAGGGTTGTGTGTTGATGTGTGTGTATGTGTGAGTGTATGTGTGTGCTTTTGTTGCTGTTGTTGCTGTTGTTGTGTGGGCAAGCTCAGGTCTTTTTTCAGGTACCCAACTACAAACACTATTTTCCTCTTTTTTTCTTTTTTTTAAAAAGGGAGGGGTTCTTAGTCAAGAAGAGTCAGCAAGTGTGTCTATCTCTCTCCAGTTGTTGTGTTGCTTTCCTTAGTGAACCCCAAAAAAAACAAAAACAAAAAAAACAAAAAAACAAAGAGTTGGTGGGTTTAGTAAAACAGAAAGAGGGAAGGAAAAAAAAAGTGGAAACAATTTGAGGCTCTTTTGTGAAAGATTTGGTTTGTTGTTTTTTTTTCTGCAATGGGGTGATCATGCATGTAGTCAATGTTCTCACAGACACACACAAACTCTCTCTCTCTCACACACACACAACTTGTGTTGAGTTTTTAGTAGTAGGAGAAATAGAGTTAAGAAACAATCTCAAGTTGGGTTGTTGTTATTGTTGAACAGTTTTGTCAAGAAGAAAGAGTTTGTTTGAGGGTTTTGAAGGAAGTGGGTTTTCCATGTGTGTGAGTGAGTAGGGGTTGTTGTATTCAAGGTCTCATATTCTTTGCCCATTTTGGTTTCAGCGTTTTGTCTGGGGTTTGCAAAAAAAAAAACACATGGGTGCTTTTTTTGGGCTTTTGATTTTCTTAGAGTAAAAGAGAGCAGTTCAGTTTAGAGAGAGTTCAGTTCTCATTGCCATGGTTATGGAAGCTAGCCATGAAAACCATCCTGCACTCTGAGAAAACATTGATGAGAGAGTTTGTTGGTTTTATTACTCTCTTGGTGGGGGTGAAAAGTGCTCAGTGTCGGGGGTGAAAAGGCTTTGAGTTTTGAGCTTTGGTTTGCTGGACACAAAAAGAGAGAGTGGGTGGTGGTGGTGTGTCAAAATGGGAGGATATGAAGACTTTTTTATCCTTGCAGGTTTTTGAAAACAGCAGGAAAAAAATTGAAAGGAAGGATTAGTGGAGTTGGGGAGGTTGCTGGCTTCTTTTTACAAACTGTGAGTGAGGAGCAAAACTCATTGTGGAATTACCCATTCAAGGCCCGCAAGTGGACAAAAGCAGAAAAGTGGGTGTTCTTATTTCTAGTTAGGTTTAGGGTTTGCAAATATCTATAGGATTAAGCCTATGGGATTAGTGGTGACATCCTTGTCCTTGAGAAATTTAGAAGGAAGGTTAGAGCTCAAGTGAAGAATGAAAGATAGGTGTACACTTAGTTAGGTTTGGGTTTTTAGCAGTTGCTGTGAGCTCTCTGTATGTGCTCTTGGGTTTTTGGAGGAGGAGGAAAGACGGAAACTTGTTGAGTAAAGAAAGATGGAGCCTCCAGAGAGAACGGATGCAAATACGGAGGATGAAAAACAAAAGGATGCAGCAATTGCTGAAGGCACAAACTTTGAGGATATTAGTGTTGATATTAGGGATACAGAGGATCCAAAAGTAGATGACAGGAAGCTCGAGGATGTGAAGATGGAGGAGGACATGAAAATAGATGATGCAAAGATGGATGATGAGTTGGACGATTCTCCGATCGAGGAGACAACAATCGGTGAGGAGGGTGCAGATGAAATCATTCGGGCAAGAAGCAAAGAGCGAAATGGTGTCAAGCGAACCCGCAACACCAAGTGGAATGAAAGTGAAACCTTGACTTTGATAGCTGCGACACATGCAGAATCTCAAAAGCACCCAAACTCGCTCAAACGTGGAGGTTTAAATTACCAACGGAAGTGGGTAGCCATGGCTGAGCGATGCAGAGCACTTGGTGTGCAAAGATCACCACATCAGTTGAAGAAACGCTGGAATTCTCTGCACTCAAATTATGTCCACATTAAACAATGGCAGAGCCGACCTGGTACTGCTGATTTCTGGGCCATGGACAGAAAGGAGAGAATGAACCACAAGCTTCCTGCTTATTTTGATGATGTTTTCTACAAGGCTTTGGAGCACCCATCAAGTGTAGTTCTGCCCATACCAGTGACTTCTGCCAGTAAGCTGGTAAGGCTCTTTGGAATAATTGAAAAAGCTTTTGGAACCGTAGGTTTTTTTACCATCACTCAGAATTTTCCATTTTGAAAGCTTCAAGATCATGTCTTAAAAAAGGGATTGGCTTGTTTAACAATACAAATGACATTGTATCTTTACTGGATCATTGAAGCATAAGAATCGCAGTCTGTTGTTGCAAACTTTTTCTTTTGTAAGGAATGGGTTTTTCTGACAAGTCTGTTGTAAGAATTATTACAAAGGCTAATGTGTTTTCTGAATTCCAGGGTTCCAAATCGGTGAAGCCTGTTGTGGCTGATAGTGTTGAGCAAGGGACAAGTGCAGGAGATGATGCTCTAGATAGTTCCGAAGACAACGGTCGGTCCACATTTCCGGTGATCACGTTTCCTCCTCCTTTTTCACAGCCACCTCCACTGCCTCCACTTCCATCACTGCCTTCTCTACAGCTACCCCTACCACTGTCACTGCCACAACTGCAGATGCCTCCACATTTTCCAGCGCTAAGTCGACCACCTCGTGCTCCTGGTGAGTTTCAAATGTCATGTCTTTCAAAGGGACTGATGATGAGCACTTTCTTTTCTGACACACTTGAGATAATGGACGAGAGCTTGAGAATATTTGTGGGAGGAATACATGCTAACAATTTGCTTATGTATTTTGGCTTCCTATCAGGACCTGCCCCATCATCAGTTGGCAATGGGCTTGCACCCATTCAACCAGAGGATCTGAAGAGTGTGTGGCTGGAGACATTCCTGCTCGGTTTTTCGGTTGACCCAAAGGTCATCAAAGCTTTGGAGACAGAGGAAGTCACTGTTAAAGTGTTGGTTGACGAGGGGACTGAAGAAGGGGTGTACAAGCTGTTGAGAATGGTGGCAGAGGCAACTGGAATCAAAATCACAGTGGGCCAGCAAGCACGGGTGTGGCATGCAGTTCGGCAGTGGCAGGACAACAAACGGAAAGCTCAAGAGCTTGAAGGTGCGTACAGATTCTTTTCCTGGAACTCATCTACACATTTCACAGGAGGATACTCCTTCCAGGATATATATGTATATTTCAGCTTGGTGGTGTATCTTTTTTGAATCAATATCCAGCTCTTAGTATTCAAATGGTTGAGACCAAGTCTTGAGTACAATGGAGCAATGAGCTGTATGGAATTTCTGTATATACTCTCCTGAGTTGTGTATTGCATTCTTGCAAACTTATATTTTTGGTTTAAAACAGTTTTGTTGCTCGTCCGGAGCCAGTAGCAGGTTTCCATTGAGCTTGTGCTGCTGCTGCTGCTGCTGCTAATGTTTTGTTTGAGTCTTGCATGCCAGTGACAGCTGGCTTCTTCTCACCATGTTGTCCAGGTTGCAGGTCCTGAAAACCTCTGCATCTTTGCAAGAGGGGCAGTGGCAAAGGAACAACAACATGGACATTTCCTGAAAGTGGCTGCTGATCCATTGGGGAATTTTGTGGGTCCCTTCTTGATATGGGTGCGGGAATGTTATGAGGATCTGAGACGAATCATCAACAACCACCTGCGTGGGTCGAAGTATAACAGGTTCATTGTACTTGGTACAGAGGGTACAGGAAAGTCACTCTTTGGTGTCTTCTGGGTATTGCAGATGGCAGCACAGAGAGTAAAAGTAGTTTGGAAAATCAACCAGCAACACTTCCTCCTTGACTTTGCCGACTCAGTCAATCCCCGAGTGATCAGTCCATGCAAAGTTGAGGATCTGGCAAACGTTTTCGATGACCCATCTGCTTGGTATGTGATTGACGCACAACAAGAAACATCTTTACACTACCGATGCAAGATGCTGCTTGTTTGCTCCACCAAGCCCTCAAACTACAAGGAGTTTCAAAAGAATGCCAGGTCCCTAATGTTGTATATGCCTGTTTGGACTGAAGTTGAGATCAAGACATTTCTGGAAGAGTTTGAAGTTTGGAGGCCAGAGTATGGAAATATGCATGTGAATTTGCGAGAACAGGCTCTTGGGAATTTCAGTAAATTGGGAGGCATTCCGAGGTACGTCCTGGACAACAGGAAAAGAACAGAGGGTGTGGCCTTGTTGAATGCTGCTATGAATTCACTTACCAAATCATCACTTTTGCCTCTCTTAACTGGGGAGTACATGGAGACGACAAGTGACAAGATCGTTCACATTCGGGTGGATGATACACAATATGAAACAGCGAGTTTTTGTTATGCTGCACCTTCCATTCAACAGGAGATTGGTCAGAAGTTTGTGCAACTGGATAAGGTTGAAGCTTGCACATGGCTAACCAATAACATAGACAATACACCCATTGCTCACTTGTGGGGTCACTTGTTTGAACATGTTGCCCATTCAATCCTCCAAGAAGGTGGAAGCTTCAAGAGGAAGCGAGTTACTTTGGATGGCAATCCTATGGAATGCAGCAACCTTGAGCTACAGCAAACGCTCAGTCAGCACACATTCCATGCTGCAGATGATTTGAAGGCGCTGGGCGATGGAACATACTGTACCCGAAGTCCACTCACCAACTTTGAGTCCATAGATGCAGTGATTACTCCAAACCGTTTCTTCCAGATGTTCAAGTGGACTAGCAACAATTCATCACAAGGATATAAAGTGCTCGTGCTCCAACAGTTGGATACAGTGTTGGGGCGAGCTATGTATGAGTTACATGCAGTAGTGCCCATGCAAAGATATGATGAAACTTCATTCCGACGTTGGATTAACAATGGTGGTGGTGGGGGGGGCCATGTGAATAATTTGCTCCAGAAGTTTGAGCAGTATGTTGTGGGCGTTGAACTACATGATACCAGATTGCTAGGAATTTGATGGGGTCAGGTCTGTTAGCTTAAAACCTTGACCCAGGACTACTTTTCCTTTGTACTCTCCGAGTCAGTGATGTTTGTTTGTTAGGGCCATGCCCTCGAGGTTGGGAAGCATCAGTGTGAAGCGTTTTTTGACCTTGGGTATTGGGTTCAATGACTGTTGTGACTGCTATCTCCTTTTTTTTGGGTGTGTTTCTGTGTGAGATCAGGATGATACCTTACATCGAATGTATGACCAGAAATCCAAATTCTGTTAAAACAAGCTTGCATTTGCATTGGGTTGTAGTGGGTTTTAGAGGGTTGATTTCATTTGAAATAGACAAGAGTGAGAACACAAAGGGCATGAACAGAGAGAGGTAACTAGTAGTTGCGTTTGCCAAACTGTGGTGAATGACTTGTTTCAGGAAATCAAAACACGGTAGTTTGGACATTCTCTTTTGCATGAAATGCTCATGTTTGGTTTTTCTTTTATCAGGATAAGCGTTGGAGGTAAGCATTTGCCTGGCAGGCAGGCAGGCAGGCAGGCAGGCAGACAGACAGATGCTATTTGACACTTTCCAGCTGACAGATAGGCTTTGATTGTTCCTTAAGCACCTGTTTCTTTCTCCAAGTAGGTAGATTGTTCCAAGGCGATTTTTTTTCCTTCTCTTCTCCTCTGCCCTGATGTCAGAGCTCTCTGCAGAATATTCAGTTTTTTTTTCAAAGTGTTTGCAAAACTTATTGGGGGCCTCTTTTTTCATCCAAGTGTTTGTGCATTGAGAGTGCTGGCTTTATGTCTTCCTCCACATTTGTGATCTGAGATCTGACCCAGTATTAATTGATTGTGATCGTACAGAAAAGAATAATTGCATTCTGCTTCAAACACTTTCTGTGTGAGATTTGTATTTTGAAAAATCTGGCACTAATATGAAACAAGGTTGAAGACTAACCATTGTGCCACTTTGGGTGATAATGTAGCCTTATGGACATCCCTCACCCTTGTTACTGTGCTAGCATGCATGGTGCAGGTGAAAACATCTTGCTCTTTGATTCCATTGAATGAGTTTGAATGTGTTTTGAGCTTGCTGTCTTTAAGCTTCAAGCTTTTGAGCTTTGTTGCTGAAACTATCCTTTGTTATATATATGTGTGCATTGCCACTTTCATTCTTTTTGTAGATGCATTTTGGTTGCAGAGTATATCTTCTCACACACAGGAGCTACTATCTCAGCCAAAATGCATGTTGTAGTGTAATTTTCCCAGGAACTTTCCAGACAGATGGAGCTTTAATGTTCATAATCTTCACTCAATTCTGCAACGGATTGCATAGGAGAAAAAAGCTGACAGTTGAAGAGAAGTTGCAACCCTGATTTCTGAGTGTGATGCCAGGTTTGAAGGAGAGGGAAATTTGCAAATGCAGCCTGCTTGATATAGGATATACAACATTTGTAGAGAAACCCACCAACATTTCCTTTTCTCATGGTATGATTGTGTTTGCAGTGGATCTGATAATGGTTTCTCTGGATTCAGAAAAATTCATACAGCCAAAGTTTCTTTAATCTTTGGCATAAATATTCTATGGCAGATTCTGAATCTGATGATGGTTTCGGCTGATTCAGAAACCTATGTACAGACAAAGTTTCTTCAACCTCTTGTGCCACTATTGTACAACAGATTCTGGATCTGAGGACAGTTTCTGATGATCCAGAAACCTTCATATGGCCAAAGTTCCTTCCATCTGTTGTATGCATATTGTCTAGGTTCTCATTCCAATGATGGGTTTTCAATGATTTAGAAACCTTTGTATGGTGAGAATTTCTTCAATCTGTTATATGAATATTTTCCAGATTCATCTTAAAGCAAGAAACAGAACTAATTGCAGATTGATGCACTTGAACTGTGGATCTGTGTGCAACCCAAGCATGCGATAGGCAGACAAATAGATAGAATGTGATGTGTGCAAGATTGGAGCTCAGACATAGGTATTTTGGATGCAAAAGCAATGAACCATGGTGAACCCATGGCTGCTGCTGCGAATGTGTCTTCATGTCTGCTTCGAGCATCCATCTCTTTGTATCTTGCTAGCACTTTGTACTCAGAAGATGGATGGTGCTTATTGTGATCCTTCAAACCTTGTACAAAATGGGGACTTCCAAGTGCAGTCTTTCCTATTTGGATCATACCCAACAATGGATGTGATAAGCAGTGGCATAAGGACTCTGATGCCATTCTGGGTGGCAGCAGCAGGTGGCTTCCAAGTCTTGGATGCTACTGTCTTCGTGCCACCACCTGGTTTGAATGCCTCTTTCCTCATCCATATGAATTATAGATCAGGACCTGGTGAGCTGGTGAGTATGCCGATCTACACACTTCGTGAAGGAGCCATCTACACGGTTTCCTTCTTTATTGCTGACAATCCAGATGGTGGACCTGTTGCAAAAGCTGTCCGACTTGGTTTACAAGACATTTATGGCAGGAATGTTGCACCTCCAGGTTTATCTCCTTTTGTGGTCAGCAATAGCAGCACCACTCGTAATAGCATCCTGTGGCAACCAGTCTCTTGTAATGTGAGAGGTACAGGAGTACCTACCATCTTGTCTCTCTCATCTTTAACCCCAGGATCATATGGAGCTCTGGTGGCAAATCTTCAAGTCAACCTCCAAAGCATGATTGAGAATGGAAGCTTCGAAAATGTGGATCCACAAATACAAATCAACAACCTCACCTACTTTGCAGAGCTAACAGGTCCTTCAAGCTTGATCAGGCATTGGGTAGTTGAAACGGGTGTGATCAAAATTGCAACTGCAGCAAGGTATCAAGCATCAACTGACAATACAGCAATTCTATTGGATTTGAATGCCGAGAATTCACCAGCAACCATCAGTAACATCTTCTCAGCTCGATCCAACACAGATTACACTCTTCTCTTTGACACAGCAGCTAATCCAGAACGCAATTTCCAGTTAGTAATTGGGCAGTTGGTTGTCACGGTTCAAGGATTACCCAGCACCAACTACTTGCTTTCTGAGACTGTGAATTTGGATAGCACCAGTTTCTCAATTGATAGCATTGGGTGGGTCACAATGGCAATGGAATTCAAGACCTTCAAAGATGATTTCCAAGTGAAGGTGACATTCCGGAGCAAGATTGCCGGAAGCTTTGGTCCTTTGTTGGATAATGTGCAAGTGTTTGAGAACACCAAATCTTTGAAAAGCACAAACAAAACCAAACTCATTGGAATTCCCAATACTCCTCCTACCATTACTACACCTACTTATATTAGTACTCCTACTACTACATCTATTGCTTTCAAAATTGCTTGCCCATTATCAACATATCTCGTTACATTACTACTTCTTACTTTCACTTGTTACAAAGTTTCTTAAGTCACATCTTTTTTCCTTCGCTTGGATGCAAAATAACCTAACCATAAAAATCATATGTGTGTATTGATTGATTTGTAATTTTTTTGAGGTTTCTTAAGATGGGTCTTTTTCCTTTGTCTGGATGCAAACTATGTAACTTAACCCTAAACATCTGACACAATTTTTGGATTGATTTGCAATTTGAATTCCTGATGGGGTGATGATGGCAATGGGGTTTAAGATCTTGAAAGAGGATTTTCAAATGAAGGTGATGTTTAAGACCAAGATTGCCAAAAGGTTTGGTCCTTTGTGGGACAATGTGCAAGTGTTTAAGAACACCAAATCTTTACACAAATGAAACTAAACTTGTTGGAATTCCCCATGCTCCTCCTTCTACTACTATTACTATACCTACTTATGTGAGTACTCCTAACTACTATATCACTTGCTTTCAAAATCACTTGTACATCAATATGATATCATTGCGCAACAATAGTGACAAATTTTCTTGGTACATTAGTATTCCTTCCTTTCTTTTGTTTCAAAGTTTGTTAAGTTGGATGTCTTTCTTTTGTTTGGATGTAAATTAGCTAACCTTAAAAATTCATATCCTATATGCTAATGAATTTTTTTTGGATTTCATTTGCAATTTGGACTTGTATTACAACTACTTGCTACTAGTATTTCATTTGCAAGATTGCAATAAGCTTTGGTTTTTTTTTAAATAATGTGCAAATGTTTGAAAAAAACAAATAAAACTAAACTTGTTGGAATTCCAAAGGTTCCTTACTCTTCTACTATTGTAATACTTATATTAGTAATCCTACTACAACCTCACTTGCTTTCTAAATTCCTTGCCTAGCATCATATCTTGTTACATGATTATTTCTTACTTTTTAATTTTTATGGAATTTTTTTAAGTTGGGCTTTTTTTCTTTGTTTGGTGCAAAATAACCTTGCCTTCAAAATCTACAACATATCCTAACCTTGAAAATCACACATCTAAATAAAATATTTTTTCAATTGATTTGAAATTTGAATTCTTGATGAGTGATGGAATTCATGAAGGCCATGAAAAAGAATTTCCACATGAAGATGACATTCAAGAGTAAGATTGTGGGAAGCTTTGGTCATTTTTGGATAATGTGCAAGTGTTTGAGAAAATCAAAATTTTGAAAAACACAAATTTGAAATCAAACTTGTTAAAATTCCCAATACTTTTCCTTTTACTATTATTACACCTACTTAAATTAGCACTCCTACTACATCCTTTGCTTTTAGAATTGATTCCCCCTCATCCTCTAAAACAACAACCTATCTTCTTACATTGTATTACTTGTTGCTTTCATTTGTTATGAAGTTTTAAAATTGAGTTATGTTTTGTTTGGATGTAACGTAACTTTAACCCTAAAAATCATACATGTCAATGAAATAATTTTTTGGATTTGATTTGAAATTTGGAATGTGAAGTTTTATTACAAATATCTATTGTTATTATTATATCATTTGCAAGATTGCATGAAGCTTTGTGCTTTTGTTGGACAATGTGCAATCATTTGAAGAAACTAATTCTTTTGAAAAGTGCAAATGAAACCAAATTTGTTGGGGTTCCCAAATATTATTATTTTCCCTTGTTACTATAACACTTGCTTTGTATTAATAATCCTATTTCAAAATTGCTTGCGTATCATCATATGATTGGCGAACAACAACGATGATGACATATCTTTTTCTTCTTGCATTACAAGTTACTTGTTGTGGAGTTTTTTTAATTTGGGGCATTTTGAATTCCTTTTTATTCATATGTAAAATATTTTGAACCTAAAAATCACACATGATTGTTAATTGGTAGAAATATTTAAACTAGTTAGTACCATAAGCCTCTTAATAACTAATAGTTATTAATGGTAGACTTATTGACCTTTATCCAAAGGTTAAACTAATGGGATTAAATAGTTCATATTAGTGAGTGGTTGGGGGGTAATCTACCCAATCATCTAAAATATTTTAAAGAAGGGATTAGGATAAGAGTTCTATTTTTTGGGGTCAATGCGGGCCTTGTGTGGTTGGTGGAGAAGGAGAATTAGAGGAGGTGTTGGGGGACTTTTAAGGCATTCAAAATCTTTGTAGCTAGAGGTTGGAATGGAAAACTCTTTTGGAGAAATGTGTGTTTTACTACTAGGGAGGAGAGAATAGTGAGGAAATGTACTTGTATTGGTATGCAATTTTAATGGAAAAATGGTTGAGGAATTCAAGGTGTTTTAATGTGTATGTATTTTATTAGGAAGCGTGGAAGGTAGAGTGGTTTGACGTTATACAAAATAGGATGTTCCTTGAGATGGTAGGTCTGCATTTCCTTTACAACAAAGAGTCAAGAGGCATACCACTTGGTAGTTTTTGTAATGATAAGTTATTAGCTGCCGCAAAAAGGTAGCAACTAGTACTTAGTGGAAGAAAGAAGGGGTGGGAAGACCAACATGTAGCCACTTGTAGATTAAAAAACATTGTTAAATGTGGTATAAAGTAATGGGGAGGCATTCCGAAATGCTACATGTAGTAAGTAAAGTCATTAAAGGATGTGCAAGCATGGTTGAGGTGGGACATAATAGTAGGAGGTTTGTAAACCCCACTAGGGCAACATTTGGGGTGTTGGAGGTATTGCAAAAACTTGGAGAATAGCTACTCTCAAGTTATCATCGTTTCCCATGCTGCCTTTTTCTACTTACTTTCCTTACCCCCCTAGATTAGCTTACAGACATGATGGTAGGTCTGTTCTAAAACAATAGCTCATGCTTTTTCCTTGGCCCTTTGTATGACTTTTCATTTATTACTTGAGTAGTTGTAACAAAGTAAATTAGTGAAGGCAATTTCCTTCTATTGAGTAATAAATTGTTGGCCTTACTCCTTTGGTCTTACTTCTTGGAAGATGGTAATGATTGGGGGTTACAATTTCACCCCTTAACAATGTTAATGAAGCTATTTGAATTTGGATTACTATATATTAATCCATTAAAAACTCATTTTTTGGGTGTCTTATTGTTGCATCTATTGATTAACCAATTGTGGGTGCATTAGATGTTTAAAGTTTTTTTCTTTTATGATAGGCCTTTCATTCACTGGCCAATCACCTAAGACAAAAAAAAATCTCAAAACCTTTGGACATCCTAAATAGGTATAAAAGTTGCCAAATTAAGCTATTTTCCAAAGAAAAAAAAACCAAAACTACTTACTAAAACGAAAAAACATACAAAAAAAAAAGCTCCCAAGTGTTTGGTTGGTCCCCCTCCTTACTTTCTATTTCAAGAATGGGACTCCACAACTACAAAATAAAATTCAAGTAGTTATTATCCCATTCAACTAAGGAAATTTGCAAAACTGAACAAAGTTTTACAAAGGACATGTGTCATTGGGCTTCCTACTACCATGCCCATATTTCATAACCAAACTTTGGCTATCTAAATAATAAAATAAAATAAACTTTTGAATCAATGGATTTAAAGAAACAAAACTAACCTAAAAATTTCCCCCCCATAAATTGTTTTTAAAGACAAAATACATATTTGTGATTATTGCCTCACCACATTGTTGTTTTCAAAATTGCTTGTGCATTGTCATATCATTATGCAACATCAATAACATTTTTTGGGGCCTTATTTTGGAGTTTTAAAAGTTGGGCTTTTTTGTTTGGATGCAAAATAACCTTAAACCCTAAAAGTTATATGTGCCAAATAAAGAAAAATTGGGTTTTTTTGTAATTTAAATTCTTCCTACTATTTAATTACTACCAACTACTCCTACATCATTTGCTTTTAGAATTGTTTGCATATCATGTACCTATGTAACAACAATTACACATACATTTGTTACAATATTGCTTTATGCTTTCATTTGTTATGAATTTTTAAAAGTTACGTTGCTCTTTTGTTTTGAGAATAATTTAACTTTTAAAATCACACATGTTAATAAAACATTTTTTTGGATTTAATTTGCAATTTCAAGTTTTATTATATTTATAAATGATATTATATCATTATTTGCTTTCAAAATTATATGCACATTATCACATCATCATGCAACACATGCAACAACATATTTTCTTAATACATTACTATTCCTTGTTTTCATTTGTTAGTAAAACAGTGAATGGGAGTTGCCCTTCAAGAAAGATTATACCAATGCATGTAGTACAAGTAGATATACCAATTGTACAAGAGCCAAAACAATTATCAAAATTAATATAATAATCGACAATATAATGCAAGACCCAATGGTCATAACTAGAAAATTAATAATTAGTCAAATCAGAATAATCAATATAACCAACAATGATATAATCAAAATCCTAAATTTTGATAGAATAATGTCAGATGTTATTGTTGTCGGAAAGAAGGTCATGTCAAGAATAATTGTCATGTATGGAAAAAAATTATTGAGGAAGAGGATAAGTACTCCAAATTGAAAGTTGGAGTGAATGTGGCTATGGTCAAAAGGGACCAGCCAGTAATGGATGTGTGTGTGACCACAAGAGGATAGAGAGCGAGGATTCTAGAGGTTGATATGCATGTTGAAGAACTTCTAGAGAATGAAGTTAGCCCCATTAAAGGACATTGAATAAAATGGGAAAAGGAAAAATTGATTCACAAGGATGTAATTAATGAATTACAGAGAATACAAGAAGTGGAAGATAGACCATTGGAAATGTGTATGGATGTTCCTTTTGATTTGAAACCGATTAAGTTAATTACTCAATTGATAGGGTTGAATGGAAAAGGACTATTACAGTTGGCACGTCATATCAATTTGATGAAGGATGGTAAAAGGTCAAGTAAAATAACCAAAGAAAATGATGTACATGTTGAGTGGAAAAGAGTTGACATGTTGACGCAAAAAGATGTGTCATTAAACGATTTGAATTTGTTTTAAAGGAAGAGTGAGTTGGTGGGTGTTAGTGGCAAGTCGATAATAAATATCAACAAGCCAATTGCTAGTGAAGTGGATGAGATGGGTATGACCCTAGACAAGGAAGAATCGACTTGTTTGAAAAACAGTCCAATGGCAAAGCAAAAGGTGTTGCCACAAAAGATGAATGTTGAGCAAATGGAGAAAGAAAATGGTCAATTATAAGAATTCATGATGAGTTCAAAAATAAAAGTGAAATCAAGACAATTACTAAAGATTTTTCCTTAGTTAAGAGAGATGATGACAAAGTCATTATTGGAGATGGGGGAAGCTTAGATTGCTAATGTTTATAAAGTCACAACAACTAAAGTAGAAGATTTTGATGAAAGCCATATTGGTTGTTCAAGTTTGTATAGGGAAATTCGAGTGAGATGTATTACTAGATGGCAAATATAGTGTGAATATTATCTTTGAAATTTTGAGGAAGAAACTTGGGTTGAGGAAACCCAAGTTAGCTCTTTTTATAGTAAGGATGACTGACTAGAGAAAGGTGTAGCCCGTTGGGTTAATAAGGAACTTGAAAACCAATTTGGATGGATGTGAGTACAAAATCTTTATCACAATGTTGAATATGGGGAATGAAACAAAAACTTCTTCCATACTTTTGGGAAGGCCTTGGTTGAAACATGCAAAGGCAAATCATAATTGGGGTGATAGTACCCTTGCCATCATTATAGGAGAAAAGACAGTGGCAATGAGTACAATTAAAAAGATTCCCTTAAAACCATCGGAGAGACCAAAAATATGTTGATGATGGTTGCAATTGGGAAGAGGGATTATTGAATGAAAAGGAAGAACAACTTTATAATGTGATGCTTGAATTGTGGCCTATAAGAGAATTGGCACCAAAAAAGTTGTATAGTTTGAAATTTTTTGATTATGGTATGTTTCAACCAAGACAAAAAACCAAAATACCCGATTTATTTTTATAAACATCAACTCGAAAAAGGTTTGATATTATATAAAACTACCTATGTGATAGTTAAAAATAAGAAGATTATAGGGTGGACAATCACAACTGAGGAGAAGTTGATGAAATTAAATTTAGGAAGTGAAGAGGATCCTAAAGAGGTACTCATTAATGTAATCTTACCAACATCTTTTCAAGCAAATTAAATAATTATTGGTTAATTATCGTGATGTTTTTGCTTGGAATTATGATGATTTGAAGGGAATACCCAAAGAAATTTGTGAACACAAAATTGAATTAGTGGTTGATGTCTAACCAATTAAACAAAGACAATATAAAAATGAATCCAAATTATGCATTAAAAGTAAGAGAAGATTTGGATAAACTACTTGATATTGGATTTATCTATCCCATTGAAACTACACAATGGTTGTCTCCTTTGGTGATAGTACCAAAGAAAAATGGGAATTTACAAATATGTGTGGACTATTGTAAATTAAATGTTCAAACCAAAAAGGATCCATTTCCCCTACCCTTTTTGGATTCATTAATTGGACATGAGATGTATTTTTTTATGGATGGTTATAGTGGATATAACTAAGTTAAAATGGTAGAAAAGGACAATGATAAAACGACATTCATTTTAGAATGGGACACTTATGCCTACAATGTTATGCCTTTTGGGTTGTGTAATGCCCCTGTTACTTTCCAGAAAGTAGTAACAAAAACGTTTAAACCCTATTTAAACAAATTTATGCAAGTATTTTAAATGATTTTAGTGTATATGGTAATAAGAAAAATCATCCGAAACAATTTTTAAAATGCTTAAAAGAATGTAAGTTAAATGGCATTAGCCTTAACCCTAAAAAAATGTGCATTTTGTGCAAATTTGAGAATTGTTAGGACACATAGTGTGTCATGATGATTTGTTGGTAGATCCACAAAATATTACAACAATTATTGTTATTTTAACACCTACCAATGTAATGGAAATAAAATGATTCCTAGTAGTGGTTGGTTTTTACTAATGTTATTTATGAAATTTTGCAAGTAAGGCTGCACCAACGTGCAAATTATTAAAGAAGGATGAAAAATTTATATGGATAAAGGCATGTGCTAAGTCTTGGGAATGGATGAAGGCATCTATGACATGCCTACCTATACTTATCGTACTTGATTGGAAGTCAGAGTTCCATGTGCATATTGATGCATCAAATTTTGCATTTGGAACCATGTTAAGTCAAAATTTGAATAAGACTGTTGATAAATCAATTTACTATGCTAATAGATTTATGAACAATGAAAAAAATAATTATACAACCACTAAAAAAGAAACATTAGCAATGATTTATGCTTTGAAAAAATTCAGACATTATCTTTTAGGAAATAACTTCATATTTTTCATGGACCACCAAGCTTTATCATATTTGGTCAACAAACCAATAGTCATTAGCTAAATTGTTAATGGCTATTACTACTACAAAAATTTGATTTTAAAATAATATTCAATTTAGGTTAGGTGCATTTTTTTCCTGATCAATTATCCAAAATTAATCATGGAGAGCTAGCCATTGGAGTTGAAGATCAATTACCTAATGCCCAATTGTCTGACATATAAATTGATTGGTACGGATAGATAATTGATTATCTCAAGAAAGGTTATTTTGGCAACAATATTCGAAAAGAGGAACGGAGCTGATTAGTGATTAAAGCAAGGCCATGTACATTATGTGATGGCCATTTGCACAAATTAGGACTTAATGGAGTGTTGAGGTAGTGTTTAACACCCATCAAAGCCTCTAGAATTTTGGAAGAGTTCCATGATGGATTAGTTGGAGGTCATTATGGCAAGAACACAACAATGAAGAAAATCATGTCGATAGGTTACCGGTGGCCAATTATTCACAAAGATGTTGTTGACTTGTGTCAAAGGTGTGACATATGTCAATGACTAGAACTTATGTGGTGAAGTGGCAAAGGATTGTTCAAACCAATTATGGCATATGAACCTTTCATGAAATGGGGTTTAGATTTTACATGACCTATTAAACCCACAACTAAGACTATTAATAATCAATTTATTATTGTAACTATTGACTACACCATTAAGTGGATAAAAAGCTAAGGCACTTAGGGATAACACAACAAAAAACACCGCTAAGTTCATTTATGAAAACATCATAACTAGATTTGGGTGTCCCACCCATTTTATTAGTGATCAAGGAAGCCATTTCATTAACAAAACTATTGAAATGTTAGTGGCAAAATTTATGATTGTACATCACAAGTCAACCATTTACTATCCCCAATGAAATGGTCAAGCTGAGTTGATAAATAAAACTTTGGGAAAGAGTTTGGCCAAACTAGTTAATGTTAATTGTAATGATTAAGACATTATGCTCTTTAGAACATTATGGGCATATCAAACAACACGTAAAATGACTACACAATTTACATATTTTGAGTTGGTTTACGACACTCAACCCATTATGTCAACTAAATTTATGGTCCTTACTAAAAGAATCGGGGATGTACCAATAGAAAATGTTAATTAGGCCATCCATGTAAGAATGGAAGATCTCATTTGACTGGATGAAGAATGTTGGTGTGTTGGTGAAAACATCAATCATATACAATTATTGCAAAAGGAAAATTGGGATGAAAAAGGGAAACTCAAAAACATATGTGAGGGTGATTTAGTCCTATGGATGCCCAGATCAATTAAAATCAAGGGAGGTAAATTTAAGCTACCTTTGAAGGGTCCCTATAAAGTGTGTAATTTTTTTTAATAATAACATTGTCGAATGAACTATTCTAAGTAATGATGAGGTTGAAAGAATAAACATCAACAAATTAAAAGAATATAAATTTAAAAATGTGGTAGTCGACATTATGGCGGCCAATGTCAATGTCAAAAGATACCCTAGTAGGTACCATCAAGGTAGGACTTCAATTGCTATACCTAAAAACTTATTTAAGCTTGTACCCAAAGCTAGAAGACTACCATGGACAAGCCCCATACTTGAAATTGTAGATGATGAGTATTTTTGGATAGAGGAAGAAAGATTAAGAAGTAGTGAGAGAAAGGCAAGAAGTAGTGGTTATAAAGTCATACTTTTAAAAAAAAATCATTATATCCTACCAACTATGCCTTGAGAGAGAAAGGCCATAAAGAAGGTTATTTGCAACCACTTAACCTAGACCCCACAAGGAAAAATAGAAAGGTCATCACAAGAATATTAAAGAGTCCATTAAATGAGTTACGACCAATATGGCCTTTGGATACTTTATCGAGCCTTGAGGAGTTAATGGAGTTGAAGAAAATCAAGCAACGATACTACATGTGGAAGAAGTGTTATGGGAAAGACAATGATTGTGTAATGGAAGATAATGAAAAGGAGATGGGTGATAATGGAGGTAGTGGTTTTGAAGCAACATTGCTTACAAGTAAATAAACATTTGAACCCTATGACTTTTGTTTTGGAGGACATAAATGAAGAGATAAATGACGTTGTGAAGTAGAGGACATACAACCATAGGACTTCCAAGAGATTTCCGAAGAGCAATGCGAAGAAGAAAATTTTAGTTGTGATGCCATTCAATTACAAATTTGGGAATACTTTAGGAAAAATTAGCAAAAGATGTTGGTTCCTAATACTCCAAGGAAGCAACATTGTTTTGAAATTGTTGTGTTACAATTAAAATTCGATTATTTGTTTGTAGGAATTATTGGAGCCAACTTACTAATGTTACATTGTTATTTCTTGGAATTAGGAGTTTGATTTGTTTAAGGAACAAGCTCTTAATGTTGGAAAGATGAAGCATTAGCGTGAAATTGACATTGGTATGACCTCTTTGAACACCAAATGAAGAAGGATCAAACTAGTGGAAAAGTTGCCAACTATGGCTGAGTAAGGGATAATGATTTTCTTGGGATGCACTCATGGTAATATTTGGGCCTTAGACACTCATGATGAAGCATGGCCCAAGAAGGTGGGTATTGCGTCATTAAAGAAATTCAACTAAACTCACATCAATGAACCCTTGGTGAAGGAATTGAATTGTAGCTTCGACTATGACAACCAATATGTCAAGTTAGAAAGATGACAAATTGACATAGGCGAGGAAGGCATAACAAAAATGTTCAAACTACCTTGTGAAAAACTGATGGCATGAGCATGAGAAAGGTACAATGGTGTTGCTACTACTTATTTTATAGGAACACAATAATATCATTATGTTTTCAAGTTAGTGTATGTGATTGCTTAAGTTGACGAAAACGTAAGAGTCGAAAGATTATAAGCATTAACATAGATTTTGACATTTCATCAAGGTAATAGGTTTACCCATGGTGACGCACTCCCAAGTCTCGGGTTGAACCCACTTGAAGGTTCAACTATGTAAAGTTGCGGAAAGTTGGGACTTGGAAGGCGCTCCCAACTTCCAGCACTATAAAGGGGTAGAGGGGCGTGCTAGAAGTCCCGGGATTAGACTAGGAAGAGAGACTAGAAGATCAAGCTTGAATCTGCATCCAAAACCAACCACAAAAAGGTTGGTTCACATTCAGGAACACCCTTGGGTGTTGGGACAAGCCACGGGCACTTTGACACACAAGACTCACCACGGCCCGGACTCAGGGGAAGCCACCACCTTCCCCCACATAGTATTCTCTGCGTTACTTTGCGGAGACTACATCCAAATGGCTCTTTTTCCTGAGAATCCCAAGTTGGAGTCCCGAAATTGTCCCGAACTGTCCCGGTTGGAGTCCCGAGACTTTGGGAGCTCATAACTCCCAACTGCAGAGTTGGATTGCTACGAGGTCTTAACCAAAGTTGTAGCCCTCGTCGAGATCTTTCCAACGCCGTGTTGCACTCTCAATTCGGAGGTCGGGAAGAGGTCAATTCCCGACTTTTAGTGGTCGGGAGTCAAACTGCCGGTTTGACTCCCGGCCCTTCTTTTGCCCATAACTTGGGCTGCAGATGTTCAAATGGCCAATGTGAGGCCATTTTCGATATCTACGCTTCAAAACCTTTTCAATGACACCAAGAACACTCCAATGCGAGGTGTTTTGGCCTCTGCTGTCGAACCCTAAACCTTCGGGAGTCTCGGAGGACTCCAAATCCCCAACTTTGGGAGTGGGAGTTTCATCCTCCCACTTCAACCAAAGTGGGGTTGCGACACATGGTTCTTTTATTTTTGTGATGTTAACTATTGAAAAGGAACCAGTTAACTAGGTAGCATGGTTTTCTTAGAAGTTGAAGAATGAGTTAGTAGCAATTCAACATAAGGCTAGAAAACTAACTAATACCTTAGTTGGACCTACTCTAACAATAATCGGGTATTTCAACCGAGAGTGACTTGCTAAGAGCGAGGAAGTCCTACATGAGAGAAGAAACTCTAGAAGATGAAGGAAAAAATCATTGTGGATGTTAATGCCATAATGTTGGAAAACAAGAAGAAAAGGAGAAAAACATCATCAGTAATTCTAAACAAAGTGATCACAAAGGTATCGTTATTTCAAGAGGAGGGTATTGGTGAAACTATTAGCAATATTACTAAAGATACTGGTAAGCCTATTGCAAATGTCGATAAACATGCTGCCACATCTAGTGTTCTAAGCAAAGTTGTAGAAGTAGCTATTGAGGAAGGAATTTTTTTGAAGGATGTCAACACAAAGCATATTCTTGAAGTAGAAGTGCTACAAGAAGAAGTGGTTGAAGATTATATTGTGGAGTAGAAACCGCCTACATTAAAGGACAATGTAGTGGTGATCATCAACCAAATGGGAGAGATGGCACATCAACAATAATAATCATACCATCAATAACTAAAGAGAGAGATTTTGGAGTAGGAGATGGAAGAAGGAATCCCATAGCAACAACCATTGGAAATTGTGCAACAAAATGGCCAAGAGAATCTATAACCACCAAAATAAGGAATTATACCACATAATG
>Ga0209208_10003749_pt1 | contig 21739 bp, 21 predicted proteins | sample S1TSphfallax_3_FD_187694 | JGI IMG/M metagenome (GOLD analysis project Ga0209208, IMG submission 187694) | Host-associated microbial communities from peat moss isolated from Minnesota, USA - S1T2_Fd - Sphagnum fallax MG (SPAdes) (version 2) | ecosystem: Host-associated > Plants > Peat moss >...
AGATTTTTTTTTTTTTCGGCCCAAAGTGACTCCAAATGAATATAAACCTTGCTTCTAAAATAAGAATACAGTGCCATGCTCTTACGATACACAATGGATCTCAAAATTATTTGCGAGTCATAATTCTTCGCAACATTACAAAAGCTAAAAGACCAAATATACCATGTCACAGACATCACTACACTCTTACGCGTAAAATCATTCCAGAATAGGTTTGCAAAATCTACGATTTCGCAAACTTTTAGCGGCATTTTGAGAATACCAAAAAGTTTGCGTTAGATCTTATATCGAAAATCGATAGACTTTTGAGTCGATTTGCTAAATCGTTGCGATGATGGGTTTGTTGTAAATAGTTTCCGATGCAATGTTAATCGCAAACAATGTATAGAAGCAATTATAATCGGAAAAGTTTTGCGATTGTATCAAGTTCGGGAGTTGCGAAGGACTTGCGATTGTACGGGTGTGAATGTTATGGTATCGCAAAAACTTAAAAGTTTGTGAAGAATTATGGTTCGCAACAACGGGCTTTCATAAACTTCTTCCTTTGTTGTTTGCGATGATATTTGGATCGCAAAATAGCCCCCTGTTGTTGTAGTGAAGCTTGGGAGTCACACTTCATCCTCGTGGGAGTGTGGGAGAATGTGAGGGAATGAACCCCACATTCCCAAATGAACGAGACCTTGGGAGTTGGAGTCTCGATAGATTCTCGAGTCTTTAAAGAGCGATTGCAAAGGTCAAAACCCATTGGATTGAATAATTCTTTACATTATTGGAAAGTTCTTGGAATGTAGATGTCTAAAATGGGCTCGCATGGCCCATTTGAGTACTTATACAAGTTATGGCTAAAAGGAAGGTTGGGAATCAAATTGTCAATTTAATTCTTGACCATTTAAAGTCGAAAGTCACCCATATTTCCTTGTGTGTAGGCTGCGTGTTATATATCGTTGGAAAGCTTTTGACAAGGGCTACAACTTTGTTTCAGGCCTCACCTGTATTATGTCATTTTCATTCACAGGTACATCAAATAAAAATGTTGTTATCAAGGTCAATGAAATAAATGAAAGTGTGAATCTCTAAAATGTTGTGTTAATATTTAATGTTTGATAAATTAACAATTCATAAAATGCTCAATCTATAACATTCTATTTGAATTGTGAGATGTTGAATAAGTTGGGATTAACATCATTATTTTGGAAACGTAGTTTTTTCTTATTGAAAAACATGAAAGATAAATACATTAAAGTAAAAAAATTAAGTTAAAAAAAATCAAAACATTTGAAAGGGGTGATATGCTTGTTATAATCACATTGAAATTTACTATTATTACTATTTCATCCATTTTGTTTTTTCAACTAAACTTGGTATCATTTTTTAGGACACTAATGATATCCAAATTTTTTTAACAAAAATTGAAAAATATTTATGCACATAATGCCATAATAAAAGAATTTTACATTGCCTAATTATTTTAAAATATAAAAAATATATCCTTGGCATAAGAAAACAATTTGGTTCATTTACATTTTTGGTTTCATATACATTTGCTAAAACATTATGGGATTATTTTCTCCAAACCTTACATGTTATATTCACAACTTTTACATCTTTTAATTAACATGCAAAAAACATTAATTTGTTCACATTGTTGAATTAATATAAATAAATCCAATAATATATGAAATATATTATGATAATCAAACTAATGCATTTTGAAAATGATTAATGCTTAACACTTATTGGAAAGGTTGAGTATTTTGTTTGTAATGTAATTTTAAAATTGTGGATGTGAACACAATCATGAATTATTGTGGTTAAAAAATGCACATATATATGGAATACATACAAATTCAAAAAATTGTGAATGCATGTGCTAGTTTTGATACACCAATTTTACCAACCAAATTAAAAAGATGCACAATATTAACATATTCAAACTTGCTATAAAACTATATCATGTTTTATAAAGTCCATTATCTATTATCTCTTATGCAAAAAATAAAAGCTTTGAAATCATTTGCAATTGATGAAAAGATATCATTTTTTATTTCATATTGAAAAATGAAGCAATTAAAATAATTCAAAATTTAAAGGGTAATAAAAAATGTGAACATATCATTTCAATCATATTTAAATTACTTGGACTTCAATAATTTATATATATATATAATTTTATGGAACCAATTAAAAAATCACCTATATTTTTAGAACAAACAACATAAAAACAAGTGTATTTGATTCATTTGAAACACCTTTAAAATGTAATTTTTCTAATAAAATGCCATATTTAATAACAACTAATCAAAATGATTGCATCTATCTTTTGTAACAAAAAAATTCATCTAACATATGGAATGATATAATGTTTCATAATGTAGTTGATTTATTACTTCCAATTCTAGTCATGTACATCACATATTGAACAATATGATTTGAAAAATGAAATTTCTTTTTAAGCACAATATAAATTGCATAAAAATTGAACACAATACAACATGAAAATTATATGCCCTCATATTCAATGATGATGGATGATTTGGAATTTTCACACAATTTGAAACAATTGAATGAAAAAAGAAATCACATTTGATGACATCATACATTTAAAAATACAAACTTTAAATCACTAATACACTTGTTCTTAATTATAGGGACTAAATTACATGAAAAATTCACATTAAAACTCATTATTCAAGGTCTATTACAATATTACAACACAAAATAATTAACAAACCCAATTGAAACCAAAGTTTTCATAAGGGCATACATCTACCTTTAATATAGATGGTGTTATAATACACTCAACATTAAACATCCCCATTAATCAATCTTTATCAAATTTGTCCAACTTATTATATGATTGTTTTAATTGGTTTATTTGCAAACATGGACAATTATAACTTGTCATCATAGACGAATATTATCAATTGGAGCTCAAATGTCCATTGCCATACATTTTTGTTCAAGATTCATTAAACATGTTCAAAACAATATTTTGGTAATGTAAATCTTATCACAATTGATGACTTTTACCAAGCACAACCAACAAGAGATAAATGAATATTTGAAAAGCTAAATGAAAACATACATGCATGAACATCAATTTTTTGTGAAAATAATGTTCAATGCTATGAATTAAAGCAAATAATGTGCTAATCTAACGAGACGTTTATTCAATTTTTGAATAGATTTTAAATAACATCACAAACATCAAAAGACATCAAATATATGAATTCGCAATTGTTGACAACCACCAACAAATCAACTACTCTATATTTATTTTATACAAACAACCATGTGTAAGAACATAATGAATATGTTTTCACTTAGACCCCTAGCCCAACATTCATTTTTACAACAACGACTATCCATCATCATTCATGCCCACTATTACAAGCTTCTAAATGATCCAAATAAAATATCAAGATTACACTTCACCATTCATATAAAAAAGAAATGCTTATTGAACTATGTATAAAAGACATTGACACGTATTGGACAACTATAAAAGCAATAGTGAAAGAATAAGAATTGGAAAAACTCAATCACATGTCATGACTAGAATCCAATTCCTTGTACAACGAGCGATAATAAGAACCATCCATAGACCTCAAGGATTCTCATTGGATAAATTGGTCCTTGATCGTAAAAATGTCACAAAACATGATTTTGACATATACTATTTTATATCATGTTAGGAAAAAAAGAAAACCTATATTCTTTAAATTCACAATGCAACGAAAATTTTAATGTCAAAATGTTTGTAAACATTGCAATGAATAGACTAAAAATAATAGTTTAGGAATTACATTATTGCAACATTTATCCAAATACACAATATGTGTCTACCATGATCATTCATGCTAAGTTTCTGGATTCCTCCAAGAACTTGAAATCCTCATCAAAGCGTCACCAAATAATTGTCCTACAGTCAATCGTATTTAGGAGATTTGAACCAAAGATATTTTACAAGACAATAATAATATTACAATAGTACAAGCATTATGCACATTCATGCACACATTCAACTTCAAATTACAATTTCAACAAAGAACACAAAAGCATGCTCCCAATTAGACCAACATATGACCAAATAATGAATGTAAATTCGGAGTCATAGAAGCAGCAAATTGGCCTGATTTCCATAAGCCAATCTACATAGCATACAAGTTGCCAAACACCAATCCAAACTTCAGAAATCCTCAACCAATATCATGTCTAATTTACATGACAAAATTGACATAATGCATTCTCAATATCGACAGAGCCTCTCATGGCATAGCTGCTTGTTAGATTCTGAAAGAGGAGCACAACAAAAAGCCTAGCATTAGTTGTAAGCTGTCAAGAGAGCACAGTCAGGAAGCAAGAAGGTCTCATAAGAGGAAGGACTCATAAGAAGCATCTGTTGCTGTGAAGCATAGCACCCACATTGTGGGTTTGAAAAGTAAACAAAGAACTGAAGTTGTACCCAACAATTATGAAGATGTGGACCACAACCCACAAATCCCTTGTGAGGAAGTAAGTGTTCTTCACAGGGTTGTTGTGAAGAATATCATGTGCAGTGGTAGTAGTGGGTCTTTCTTACCAGTGCAACAAAGGGACGTCAATAATGCTGTTGAATATGTCTTCTTAGAGTTGGAAGCTTTGTTTGAGAATCCCGTCTTCCAATTTGCTCAGCAAACAAAGTCCTCCTGTCTGTGTGTCTGTCTGTGTTTCTCTCTCTCTCTCTCTCTCAGAATCACCAAAGTTGCAGCCAAGTTGAAGTTCCTGTGAAACCCAAAAGTTTTGCAAAATGAGCAAAATTCCCCATCCCCATTTCCTCCACGACCCAAAAACTTGGTCAGGGAATTGCCTTTTTTGGCTCAAGAAACAGAAGAAGACAAGAAGAAACAACAATCATGTTCAGAGAGAAATGAGCAAGGAAATAGAGGATAAAGGCAACAACAAGAAACAACATGTTGAGAGAAATGAGAAAGGAAAAGAGGAGGATGAGAGATGTCAGACGTTTAGTAAGTAGTTGTGGGGATTGTGTGTGTGTGGGGCTGCTGTGGCAACTAAGCACCCCCTCTTTTGTGTTTTGATCCTTAACTGCCAACCCACCTCTCTCTTTCTCTCTCTTCTTAATTCAGTCCAAACTGGGTGTGGGGAGAGAAGCCAGGACAAGCACAGTCGGTTTCTTGAGCACAAGATCCATTCTTCAAGAGAGAGATTGCAGTCTCAAAAGGTCGTTGTCGTGGGCCATCGATCAAGCTAATCACGAAGACAAATCAGCGTGGAGCAGTTACAGGCTGCACGGTGCGCGGCGTTGCAAGAAGAAGAGATGGATGAGCCGCATTCACGAGGCGGTGGTGGACCCATGGCGTCTTGTTCAGCAGCAGCATCGGGGGGGGATCCATTTGTCTCACCAAGAGCACAACAGGTATGATGATGATGATGATTATGATGTGCTCTTCCTGCTGCTGCCGCCATATTTGTCTCTCTCAAAATTGCGAGAAAGAATTGCAAGACTCTTTGCTGCTCTCGGAACAACAAACATGTAGATTCCGCATTCAGTGTTGGTCAGTGTCTGGGGAGATAGATAGTCTGCATGACTTTGCAGATTGCAGCCATCAGTGTTGGCCACATGTCTGGAGAGATGGATAGTCCGCATTCTTTTGCGGATTGCAGTATACAAAGACAGTAACATATCTTGTTTGCAAAATTCTTATGGTTGAAGATGCAAGTGCAACACGGAGGAGGGAGAATGGCAGCAGGGGGAGGAGGAGGAGGCTCCAATATGTCAGGATTGTCAAGCCGAACAAGTCTCATGGGGAATTCTGCTGCAGGTCCTAACAAGTCAGTAGCATTCTGCAAGCCTCCGTCCACCATCATCCCTGCCGAGAGCCCTGGAGCAAGTAGTTCTATGACCAGGACAGGCACCAATTTCTGCAGCACATCTATTGGTGGTGCAGCAACATCTGGCACCCATCAATCATTACTTAGGGCAGGGCCTCGCCTAAGGGCTGAAGGTCTCATGGTTCCTCCAGCATCAGATGCGGCCACTTTGCGGCGCCAAGTTGCTGCTTTGCAAATTGATTTGGAAGCTCACATTGATGGCGAGCAGCGGCTCCAAAGCATCAATCAGCAATTACGTGAGAGGTGATCTCTCCATCTGCAAAAAACTCACTTGGGTGGTTTTCTCCAGTTCTCCTGAATCCTTCAGTCAAGCAAGAGTGCACAAATTCTTGTCAGCTGTTGAGCTAGGGTACACAAGATGTTGCCTTCAATTGTACTTGGTTGAATGCAGCAATTCCTTTTGCACCCCATTGAGTACAATCTCAGATGGTGGTTGCCATATCTCTTGAAAATGGAGTCTCTTTGCTTGCAGGTTAGAGCTCTATATGAAACAGAACCATGAGAATGTGGAGAGGGCTGAAACTGAACTCAACACTCTTCATGAAGATATGGAGCACACACTTGAGCTTCAACGTCGGTTAGCACAAAGGTTTTTCACATGGCTTTTTCCTCATGCATGAGATTCATGAATGACAGGAGTCATGCTGAGGATGATTAGAAGACACCCAACATGTTCTTTTGAAAGTTGCTTGAATGGATTTTGATCACTACCACTTGATCAAAGCAGCAGGAGATAATCAGCTTATTTGTGAACATGGTGTTGGATGATTATTTTGAGCTTTTCTTGGTGTGCACAGGGCAGCTGCACTTGAGAAAGAGAAGAAAGACATGGAATGTTGCTTGCAAAAACGGGTGCAGGAGTTCGAAGCTGAAAAAGAGAACCTTCAGACCTGCATTTCAAGTATGACTGAAGATCTGCGCACACGTGCAGAAGTTCAAGAGAAAGCAGATCAACTTCAGGTAGTTCCTTCCAAGTGTTTGTCATGGTCAGTTACTGTAGTATCTCTGTATGTTGTTGACCTCCATAAGGTTACAGGGCAGGCTTAGTAAGGATGTTGGATGTATGCAGGAAGAGCTAAAAATCACACTGGAAATGAAGGCAAAGCTTGAGGAAAAGCTGCATTGCTTTTCAGAAGAAGCAGAGCACTTGAAGAGGAAAGCGGAAGAGTACAGCAATGAGCTCCATAGCTTGATATTGAAGGTTGCTCTGCCTCCACACAATCCATCTGCTCTCTGCTGTATATCCTCAATCAGTAGGCTTGCTCATGAAGGAAATGTCCCACTCAGTGCTTGTGTTGCCAAGTCCTCAATGCTTGTAAATTGCATGTGCATGGGCAAAAGGAGGTCTGATCTGACATGAGAATCAATGGCATGTTTTTCTGGATGTTAATACCAGGAGCAAGTAGATAAAAAGGTGGCGAAGATGAGAAAACAGCTACTGACTCGTCGATCCTTTAAACGATTCCAAGAGGGAGTCAGGCAGCAGTGCATAGATGAAGCTAATAAATTGATGGCCATCCATCAGTATGAATTGCACTGTTGCAAATCTGGGTTCCAAGCTCTATGTGCAGCCACGTATCGTGCTTCCCAAGTTCGTCAAGGATATGAACGCCATGGTCAGGTAAGTGGCCAAGAGATTGAAGCTTTATGCAGCTGAAAATATGCTCCTCAATGTATAGGTTGACAACACTGTTGGATTCTTGTGAATGACTCATGGGGAGAGTCTGGGGAGGCTGCAGGCCTGTGTGCAAGAATGCTGGCGAGCCTGGAAATTAGCTACAGTGGCACAGCGTATGTGTAAAGCAGCATTGCAAAAGCAAGCAGCAGCACGTGTGTGCCATACCTTACATTCTTGGGTGGCATATGTAATTAGAGAACGCCACAATCCTGAGAAGAAGCTGGCTGCTATGAAGCATTGGATATTCAATTGCAAAAAGAAAGCTTTCGAACAATGGACATTGAATCTTAAGACCTGGAAACTGAGTGAGAAAGATGAGCACAACCTCACAGTTCTTGCCCACAATCATTGGTACAATTATACCCTCAAAAGGATGTTTTTCAAATGGTGCCAGTGGGTGACATCCTGGGCAAGGCCTAAGAAAAAGAAATTGGCATCTGTTCAAGCTCACATCAACAGCATGACATGTAAGCAAGCTATATCAGCCTGGCATTGTCTAGTCCATCTCCAATGGATCCGTCGCATGAAGTATGATATGGCTGTGGGTCAGGACAATATGTGGAAACGCAAACGCACAATCGCAAGGTCTGTGCATATTTGTTCACCTCTTAAATTTGCTAGTAAAGATTCTATACACTAGCAAATATGACATGCAGGGTTGACAAAATCCAATATGTGATATCCAATAGAAAGGCATTTGGGGCATACAGAGGGATTATGGAATTTACCCCTTCATGTTTGTGATCTTGCATGATTGGGTGGATGCTGAAGGAGATGTCATGTTGCAGGTTGCGGGAAGCTGTAAAGATTGTGAAGGATAGGAGGCAACACAATGAGCTAGGAGCAGCATTCCGGAAACTTCGACAAGGGCATACAGTGGTCAAAGCTTGGCACAACTTTTTGCAAAATAGGAGACATGGGCGCACATATAAGCAAATAGCCTTTCGACACTTTCTTCAATCCCTTCGTATCAAGGTCAGCAGATCACTTCTCTCAAGTGTTTAATTAGGTCATTTTCCTTTGAAATACAATGCAGGTAGCATTCTTGTTGACAGTGTCTCTCACCTATGTTTGCAGGGTTAACCATGGGAGCCTCTGTGCCTGCTGTGCAGAGTTTTCAAATGTGGAGGGACAATGCTGCTTATCAAAAGGCTCAGAAGAGAGCTACACAGGAAGTCAACCAGGCAATAATGCGGGCAGCTATGGTGTTTTGGCGAGACTATCATGTGTACCATGCAATCAAGTGAAGAACTTCAACACCATTTGCCCTTGCTCAGCTGCTGTGACTAGATTATCACAAACATCTCTTGAAAGAACCAGTTCTCCTCAGGCAGTCCTCTTGAACTCAATGTTGATTACATTGTCGTGCAGAAAGAAGAAGCAACGGAGGGCGAGTGTGCACAGAAAACGGAGGGAGGTCAAAGTAAGTCTATGCTTGCTGATCTCCCATGCTTATGACTGAACTTCATTATGATTCGTATGATGATTCTATTTCCACATCTTTTTAGTGGAGGTATGTATTGGACATTCTTGATTCTGGCATGTTGTGGCAAGTGGGTTCAGACAGCAAAACAGATGCTTGAGTTATGGTGGGAACAAATGGCATGGAAGAGACGAGCAGTTCAGTTGGATTGCCTACTGGCAATACGACGTCAACGGACTGTACTGATTGCTAGTTTGCATAGTTGGATGCATGCCACTTTTGATGGTCTTTTGCTTGCCAATGCTAAGTGCCATGATGACCTTCTGGAAGCTCAGGTGCCTCTTTTGAACTAAGACTGAACACATTTCTTGTGTCATGTAGTGAACACATCTCTCTGCATTGCCTGACATAATATTCATGAATACTCATCTTGGAACAAAACAAGTTCCTAATTATTCCCAACCTCTGGATTCTAGAGCCTTTCTGTAGAGAAGTGTCTGATTTTGAACCTTAGCATCTGCCATCAGCACACATGCCATGATGAGCTATCAGCATCACAATCTTTTGTCATAGAAGGTGATCAGGATGGCGAAGGGAAAGATTGGGATCATCCACCATCCCTGATCACCTATGCAAAAGAAAATGATGTCTTAAAGGAATGAAAAAAGAGGCTGATAAGATACTGTAGTGATGTCAATGCTCCTCTCCTATCTTAGGAAAAGCACAGAAGATATGGCACTTTCGGATGCTCTCCTTCAGCTTTCTATTCCTGGACATTGATGTAGGATTTCAGAAAGGATGGGTTAGGATAAGTACATGCAGTTTTTAGCAAAGTAGGTCAATTCACTAAAACTATGCTATTGTGTTAGCAAGGTTATGGACATTGATAGCTAAAACTCTGTCTCATCAAGTAGTTACTGGAATCCCATGTTGGCATAAGTTACACAAGTGCATCAATCTATTGCTTTCAGAACTCCAGAATTTGCACGGCTGGTAGATTATGAGGAGCCTGCTGAAGCCTTGATCAACTGACAGTGAAGGGTTATGCCCTGACAGCAGGTCATTACACCCTGCGAACCAAGGGTGGAGCCCAAGGTCCAGAGTGTAATGCCCTGCCTTACCCAGCGTAATAAACAAGGATTTAAAGACAGGGAGCAGCATTTTCAAGGGGGGGCAGGCCCTCCCACTTTATGGCAGGCCCTCCCTCTGTATGGAGGCCCCGCTCCTGAGGTTATGACGCTAGCATAACAAGTAATTTCTTCCAGTGCTTTGTTTATTGCTTTGATCTCAATTCACGAAGGTAAGCAAGGACTGTACAAGCTAGTCATGTTATGCAATGCATTTTATTCCGTGCTGTGTTGGGTTTCCCTTTCCCCACTGAATGTTTGTGACTGGGGTTGTGCATGTAGAATCTGACCAAAGATAATCCACAGATCAGTGCATTTGAGGCACAAGGTCAGCAGCTTGCTCTTTGTGTTAATTGTGTTTGTGCTCTTGCTTAAAAGCAGATACATGAAGTCATCTCATGAGGTCATCACGGGATGGGGTATTCTTCAGGCACAAGTTGAGGAACAGAAGCATCAGGTCACAACTGTAGATGTGGAAAACCTTCAGCTGATTGACCGTCTGCACACAATGTCGTCAGAGATAGCATATCTCAAGACAACCCTTAATGAGAAACAAAAGCAAGAAGATCAACTCCATCGTGCATTGGAGGATAGCACTATGCTGGAAAGCTCCATGCGTGGTGAAATTGAGCAGCAGCATCTGCACACTGAAGAGCTTGAACTTGAGGTCCAGAACTTGCAGGTGCTGTGTCTTACTTTGGTTACTGGAATTTTGGCACTGTCTTTCCATCTGTGCTCGCTTTCAATTTCATTTGCTGTAAGGAATCTGTCTCTTCCAATCTTGAAAGTGCAGGAGGCTGATCAAAACTTCAAACATAAATTGCAGAAAAAGCTTCAGGTTAAGAATGTGGAGGACACTGCTGGGGAGGTGCGTTATAATCTGGAGATCCAGAATCTGGAGCATGCTGTTAAGGAACTCCGCATCAAATTAGCTGAGAAAACCTCACAAATTGACTCTTATGACAAGGTTATTTTGCTAACAAGATACCCAGTGTTGCTTTTTTCCTTTTTTGCTACTAATTTTGTTGGTATCATTATCTACATGGTCTTAATGCAATTGTCAAATGCATGGGCATGCCAGTTTCTGTGGTTTGTCTTTCTTGTTTTACACTATGTGCACTGTGGCAGTTGAAGATTCTGAAGAAAGATGATGAAAAACTTGGGCACAGGCTTTAAAGGAGACAGCAGAGAAACTGGAGGGAGCATCAGACCAGTCACAAGAAAAACTGGCGAGTGCATTTGAGATTGCTGGATCCTTGCGCAAGCTACTGGAAGATCGTGAGAACCAGTTTGCTACCCTTGAAGGAATCAGCCGGGTAAGACACGTTTGCCTAAAATTGACACAAAGTGCTCTATTTTCGAAGGTAATGGCGCACCTAGTTTGGAACCAATCTATGTGTAAACTGCCTCTCTTTGTGCATTCCAAGAAAATGCTGAAACTGAAACGGAAAACGTGGCATTGGAAATAGAGACGAGAGTTGGAGTTAGGGGAAGTGCAGCGGAAGCTGTCTGCAGCCAACTGTACCTTGGCTGAAACTGTGGAGTGTCGTGATGCTCGCATTGTGGAGCTTGAATGTATGCTCACCAACAAGCAAACAGAGGCAAGTTTTTCATTCCTGATGCTTGAAAGCTAAAACAACACTTCAGAAGGAGATCCCAGGAATTTGAAATGCATATCTGCAATTATGTCTAGGGGGGTTGTAAAGGCTTGCAACTGTCATGAGAATTGATCATCTAGTGTTTCATGTTTGCAGATTCAGGAGACTCAACACCTTGTACAGGAGCTAGAGTTGGCACTGGATGCCAAAGAGAGCCGTATGCGGAAGCTTGAGTACGAGAACAAGCTAATGTCTGGTACATATGCTTCTTCCCACTACCCTTCTGGATCACCGACCTTCTCAGCCCCTTCCTGTCCATTTTTCTTACCTGTTGTATGGTCAATGGCAGAACAAAATTCCCTCAAGGCAAAGACATTTGTGTCAAGCTTGAGTTCATGGGCAGCAACACCAGTTGGTGACACCAGTGGGTCCCTGCGTGGTGGCTTGCACGCCATTCAAGTGAAGGAGTCAATGCGACATGCATATGTCCAAGCCAAGACTGCATTGCAGCAAGGCTCTGCTGACAGTTCTGATGATGGGGCATCAGGCCTTGTAGTTTCAGGATCAGGACAGGCCCAGCCATATGCAGGCCCACACATGGATGATGGATCTGGTGTGTCCCAGGAAGAGCCCCATGCATATGAGCAACAAGAACTCCGGTTCCCATCACATATGGATCAACAGCCCGCCACGGCCAGGCAATTGAACACCTTCAGCCCAGGTGATCCTGAGAGGGATGTTTCTTACCACCCACAGGCTCATGATGCTAATCCTGCTGAGATGGGGATGCGTTCACTTTCTTTTCAAGCGCAAGACACATCACAACCTGACTGGGAAACTTCATTTGCACTGGTGTCAACCACAAGGCCAACACCAACAGGGCCAACAGCAGAGCCTTCATATGGCACCTTGGATTCACATCCATTGGATAGGCATCCTGATGCTGCTGGTGGTGGCACAACTTCTCTGAGAACATCAGGTGAAGGCCCCTTCCGTGTGGTGCTTGATGACAATCCAGGTGCTGTTGACAGCCTTCATGTTGAGATCCAGCGATTGCAGGCTCGCATCATGAGTCGTTTGCGAGACTCTCCACCTCAGGGCACTCTTGTGGACTTGGTCAGTCTTCTCATTTTGCTTGAATCTTGATATTATTGATCCAGTGTTGCTCGCCTATTGCATATTGAAGCAATGGATCGGCAATACGATGTGTTTGCCAAATCTTGCTGCTGGAAAATTGGGTCCTGCAAGTTCTTATTTCTTATGCACTGGACAATTTACTGTACAAGTCCAGCTTCAGAAACTTATAGCATTCCTTTCAATGCACCTCTTCCATCTTGTTATTGCAAACCACCATGTACTTTGGATTCCTTAGTTTGTGCAAAAACAGAGTTACAAACACACCATCTCTGCTGTTTATGTTTGAATTGTTGAGAAGTTGGTGTGAATTGCCTAGCCTATTTCCAAGTAGCAGTAGCTCAGATACTGCATGATGCATAATATTAGTGTGTGAATGGATCTACTAACACCATTCTCAATGCTGTGAGCAGGAGCAACTTGACAGGAATGGAGCAAGACGGCCTGGTAACCCAAGACCACAGCCAGGAGCTCCAGGCAGTAGAAATAGTGCACGTCCCTCTTAGTTGGCTCATCCTAATACTCTGAAGTGACCACTGGAGCTGCAGAATTGCTCTTGTGGCAGCCGAAGAAGATCGTGTGCATGATTTTGGAATTTCTGGACCAAGTAAATTAAGCTTCCATGACCTTTGCTGGAGTGGAGAAATTTGATTGCAGCCTATAAAGGATGACAGAAAAAGGGGGGCAGGGGGGGAGGGGACTAAAAGTCAAATTGTATCACTGTTTTGTAGGTATATCTTGTTTTCCTAACCTTAGGTGCAGGTTCTTGGCACAGGCGCCTTTTCAAAAACAAGATGCAAAGTATGTGTGTCCTCTTACCTTGGGCCAGGAAATTGTCAACAAGCAGAAACTGTCTCGTCTGCTGAGCACCATATTTTATTGCATCATGTCAAATTTTAAAAAACTTCAGTTGGGACTCAGGCAGGAGGGTGGGTTAGTGGTGCTACCTTGTGGTTGACTACTGCTCATCACCCAATTTCAAAGGGACACAAAGTGGGGGAGTTCAAATGAGTGAGGGAACTGTCAGTGTATCATGGCTCCTCACTGCAGTCAATCAACTTGTGACAAAAGGTTGGTCCACATGCAAGGAGCAGCAGCAGGATGGCTCTGCATCCTCGTGCATCATCAGCAGTAGTCTGAGTGAAGTTAAGCTGTTTCAAGAAAAGAGTACAAGACCCTTCTTATTTTGACCACCCACCACCCACAAACAGCCATGGTATGTACCGTACCTTTCCAATTGTTTAAAGCAAAGAAGATACTCTGTGATATTTTGCAGTTTAAATGAGATTGCATTGCAGATCTTCACACCCCTGAATTCCGTATTCCAAGGAATAAATTACCCTGTATTAGTAGTAGAAGAAGTGCACCATACAGCAAAAGGCCAGTACCTACTTACATAACATCAAAACCTGCACTCCTCAGCCAACTATTGATGTGGAATTTTTTGTACTGGACAAGCATGAACTAACTCACATAAAATTTGGAATTCCATTTGGACTTTTAACTTTGTTGGTCTTCTCAGATGCTTCAGGGACTCTTCTTTGTATTAACTATTAACTCTCTCACCTCCTCCTCCTCCTCCTCCTCCTGTAGCTTCTTCAGAGTGTTTGTTTCTAGAGTCTGGACTGACCCACAGCTGATTGTAAGTTAGACTCACCTGATTTTCTCTAGAGACACAGGCTTTCATTTGTCAGCAAGTGTCTGATGATTTTTTGTGTACACCGACTCTACCAAAATGGAGGGAAACAAAAACAAATTTGGAAGAGGTGAATTTTTTTTCCTTTTAGATGTGCCTGTAAGGGAGAGAGACCACAGAAGAATAGTTTTCATTCGGACCCATATTTTGAGGAATGTTTTAACTGGTGTTACTGTGAATCGAGAGTTCATTTTTGTGGCCAGAGCAAAACCAGCACCCACCAGCAGCTCAACATCCACTAGATGCTCCTTATGAGTCAGTTGTGGATGAACCTCAAATGAGTTAATATCTGGTTTCACCTTAGTAAACCCATTCTGTAAGACGTACATGATCTTTTAAGACATCTGAAATGTAGGTACTACTGCTAGGGATATGATATGAAATTCATCAAGGCTTAAATGCACTTGAAGCATTTATGCTAATTAAGTTTTAGGCCTCCTCCTGTTTTGACACTTTCAGTTTCAATGTACTTGAAATCTTTAAAACCTACCTGGGCAGTAATTAACAAGCAGTTCTTAAATGCAGATCAAGGCTTAAATGCACTTGGAGCTTGCCATTTATGCTAATTAAGTTCCAACTTTTATTATGCCTCCTGTTTTGACAAGTGTAAACTGCCCCCTTCCAAAACTTTTGCAATGATGAAATGATGATTCTACTGTAAGAATCTTCAAGGGTCTTTCTTTTTCACAGCTTTTTATGTGTTAGATGGATTCAGAAAAAGTAAAATTTTTCCTTTCTTTCCAGTCCCTGAACATTCTTAGAAGAAGTTGCACTAGCCTACCAAAAACAAATCCAAAATCTGCTGCTGTCATGAACATGTAATATATCTTCTTCTCCTCTCAAGTATATTATCTATATGTCTACTTGATATAAAATACAAGTATAATACAATATATGTATTGTAATATAAGCAGGCTCTGGATTGCATCCGCTGTAATAGCAGGCCCTCTGGGATGGAGTCTTTTTTTCTTGGGGTGTGTTCTTTTGGGAGCCATTTTAATGAAGGCAGAGTCATGCTGAGGTAGTTAGAGCAGCTCCATGTACAGCAGCAAAATAGCATTGTATTTTGGATGAAGTTCAATAGAAAGCTAAGTTTGGCCCTCTAAAATTGCACACAAATAGACTAGATTTAAATGGTTTTTTCACTTTAGATTGTCTAGTTTTTTCATGTTGAAATTGGTGGGCATAGGGAAATAATTAACAAGGCCCCAAATAGGGGATGGGTTGTGGGGGGGGTGGAGCTGTTTTAGCCTCCTCTTTTTATATCTCACTCTCTCTATTCATTATTGTGAGAGCATTCTCTGGGTTGTCTCAGGCATTATTAATTGCACAACCTGCACAGCAAAGGAAAGGAAAGGAAAAGAAGAAAAGAGGACAACAAAAGTATATGGCAGAGGAAAGAGCATTTGCCAGAGCAAAAAGATTTGTACTTGTTGTTTTTTTGAGCAACCCCCAAATTTGGGTCCTACCACCTTCTCAGACTTTAGCTTGCTGGCATCCCAAGCTCATTGAGAAAAAAAAATTGCAATAAGAGAGCAGAAAGGAAAGCAGCAACAGCAGCAACAGCCTTCTTCTGCAACTCTTGGATTTTACTTACTTAGCCACCAAACCAAAAATGGGAAAACACACTCTAAAAACCCATTCAATTGCAACAACAACAACAACAACAAGACTAAACCCACATCTGTGATCAGACCTACATCTGTGATCAGACCTCTGTGTGCTTTTCGGTGTGTATATATATATATATACCTGCCTATGTACCCATTCATGTCATGAGGCTTTTGGTGCATATATCTTTGTTAGTAAAAAATGAACAAACAAAATTCAAACAGACATGTATCCACCAAAAACAAAAAAAAAAGCTTCAGACCATGAATCATAATCTGGGAGGTTAAAAAATAGGTCTAATCTTGAACCCAACATTGTCCAGTTCTAGACTCAAACTTGCATGGATGAACTTATAGAGTTTAGGGTTTAGGGCTATGAATGAACTTAACTTATATGGGAAAAAGGTTAATAAATATGGGATTGACCTGGCCTTAAGACTTTTAGCTTCATGAAAAATTTCATAAAGTGTAAACAAAATTTGAGTTGAAATTAATTCGAGATTAAAACCAAAATCGATTTAAAACATCATATGAATTACAGATTTTATTATTATATTGAAGACTAGCTTGTTGAGTGGAGATTGTTCGTCGGATTAAATTACTTAGTTGGGCACTTTTTGTTTTTTTGGTACCATGTGTTGGCTTGTATTAGTGATCAAGTTGAGAGATTGGTCAAATTTGTTTCTCCAATCAAAAATATCATGGTGAGAGGGGTTAAGGAGGATCCCTTCCAATTTCCAAACAAAAACCCTAACTGCAAAAAAAAACTCCTGGGGATTCCTTCTCACATTTGCTTGTCGTTAAGCCCTAAAACAATACATCCAGACAGTTCATTTCCCAATGAATTGTTATGTCTCCCATAGATGTCATTGTCTCCGTGGATGGTCGACCAAACCTAATGGTCGACCAAAGTGAGCAGTTTCCCATGGTCTGGGATGATATTTCAATGGAGAGTTCCCAATTACATCCATCCAATATCATCATTCTATCTATGGTTGTTGGCCCAATACTTGACCGACCAATTGGCCAATTTACCATGACCAGTTTCCGATGCTAATGAAATCAATCCTGGTCGAGAGGCAATCAAAGTTTCCTTTGATCCTGTCCCCTCCAAGCCATTTCCATAATCCAAGGCGGTTTCTCTCTAAGTGATGAGAACGCAAAATAAATTATCATAATGGAAAACACATCACTGCATTTGAGGTCTATTGCTTGATTTTATTCTCGTGAACCCATGGACACTATTTAATAAACCCTTTTAACGAGAATAACACGGTTGCTTAATTCTCTCATAAACCACTCTTAGAGATGAGAGCACCTTTTAGGCACAATTTTTTTCAGACTAGTTTACCGATCAACTTGCATTTTATTTCTTGGGGTAACCATATCACCTACTAAGGGGGTACAAAGGGGGCAAAGGGAGGGGGGGGGGACACACACACATAACAACAACTCAAAATAAAGTATCCTATAATGAAAACGATCTTGAGATGTGTAATGCACTAAGAAAACAGCCTATACGACCAAATGCATAGAACCCACTTCATATAAAGGATTAGGGCCGTCTTCAAATAAAGGATTAGGGCCCACTAATTCCGATGATCTGAGAAAGGGTATCATTCTTACTTACATGCACCCACTTCATCAAAGGAGTAGAGCCGTCTTCCGAATAAAGGATAAGGGCCCACTAATTCCAATAATCTGAAAAGGTATTGTACTTACTTATGTGTGCACCAATTTTACATAGGTAGCAAAAAACACTGGGAATCAGACCAGCTTGGGATACCCATCAAAAAAAAAATTGGATCAAGTTGGCTTATACAATAAATAGGTTACAAATTTACCGGGGGATGGTTGGAGGGGGGTAAAAAAATGGCTACCATTTGAACTACCGAATGTGCCAATATGGTTAAACACCAATTAATTCCCAAGAAGGAAAGCAAAGCAAAGCAAATAAAATAAAATAAGCATTGATAAAAATCTAGAAAATTGAACTCCCAACCACTTGGAAAGTCATGACTACACCTAAAAGACCCCAAAGGGAACTAACAACTATTCCATCCACTATATTATCATTGTTTAATTTGAAATATTAAGGTAGAAACGCCTAAAATCATCCATGTACCCTAAACCATGCAACCTCCTTAAAACCATTCAAATATGCTTATGAATGTATGATTGCATTAAGTCTCAATTTAAGCTTATTTTTAAAGCAATTCAAAGATTATTGTCCAACCCATTCCATGTGCCATGTGCCATGTGCCCTTTGGTTTTAGAATCCTCTCTTTTATCATATTACATGCCTTTTTGATTGCAAGATTTTGAAGTGCAACACCCACCATTCACATGGGAGCCTACTACCAATGAATGGTACCCCTATAATAATCCATTATAGATTCATAATTAAAATTTAAAAATCCACCTCTACATGGGTTGACTTTGAAATCCTCTTGTCATTAAAGGAAATATGAGAGTAAAAAAAAATTAAGTTTAATTTGTTCAATATGTTTATTCTATTGTTTTATGCTTCTACTCTAGTGTACATCGTCTATTCATTTTCAAATGTTAAAATATTAAAAATATTAAAAAAAAGGTAAACCCATTTTGTTGAAAAAATTAAATATTTTGGTAAAATTTGTTGATTATGAGTGAATGTTACAATATTTTGTAGTCGTTAGTGGTAGCTCATGGCTTGATAATGTCAAATTAAGAGGTCATCCTCATTAGAATGCAAGTGAAAATGTGGTAGTCAAAATGAAACACATATTTGAAAAAAAAACAACCATACAAGATGCAAGCAAAATAATTGGTTACTTACCAAAATCATTTAGGGGAATGGCATGGGTAGTAAAGAATGACTTTGCCCATTGTAACAAATGATTGAGCTCCCAATACAAGCATCAAACATTCTCAATGAAGTTTTTTCATCAAATTGAAAACAAAAAAACATACATACTTGAAAACATAAATAGAAGCAAATGTTCAATGACAAAAATACATGAAAACAATTTAACAAGAGCAAGAAATGAAGGGATAAAGGTTTTAGGAGAAGGTCTTTTCAGTTGGACAATTAACTTTAGTACTATGCATCAACTAGATAACAAATTATAATTGCACTCCAAGCTTGTTGCAAACTAAGGAAAGGTGTCCATAGTTTGTTTGTTTTTTTTGTGTGTGTACATGCACACAATAAGATCTAGGTGTGTCAACAAGCTATTTCTATGCTTGCTATTCATGAAGCTCAAAGTTGAGAAACATCTTTTGTCTTCTACACTCCCAATGTACCATTGCCATTGACAACTTAATGAACTTGAACCACTAAACAAGCAATGGTAGAGAAGTTGGTTGTTGTCAAGATTGCTCTACGTCTATGCTCGTAAGGATTGCAATTATGTGATACTTTCATTGCATTGTGATAGTTGTTTTTGCATGGTTAACTTAAAGAATGATGATTGCTTCTTGAGCAAAACCTTCCTCTAATAATGGCAAGATGAAGACCAATTGCACAATCACCTCACAATCACCTCAATTTTATAGCCTTTGAAAACTTATCACATGACCATTTACACCAAAGTTATTAACTTGGAGGCTATGAAATGGAGTTTGGGTGATGTTTTTATTTGTCACAAAGTGAACCACCTTAGTGTACACTTACTTTACTATAGTAATGCATCAAACACAACCTTAGTCAAATGATCAAAATTAGCTCCTTCAACAACTTGCTTTAAAGTCAACAAGATAGAAACTTATTTCCAAGCCTCAACAACATAAACATGAACACCAATCCACAATCAGTTGTCAATTGTAATGATTTCATTTTGTGAAACATCAATAAAACTTGGCCTTTTATATTACAAGTCAAGTAAAGGTCAAACCCAAAATCATGCATGGATTCAACTATGCCTCATTTTAATGGAGTCACTCCAATGCTTGGATGGCTTGTTTGGAACCTTTAAAAAGTTTTAAATATATTTCAATTTTTCATAATCAGTCATAGGATGCCCTTATTTGAGCATGTGGAAAATCATGGATTGCACACATTTGCATTTCCACGCTTAATGTGGAAACATTTTGCAACTTGTTGCAAAACTATATTGCACCCAAATAAGGACATAACAAACTCATTTTCATTTTTTGCATGCTAATTGTTGGCATTCACATAGAATTCTCATAAAATAACTTCAAGACATATTACACTCTGTGTTTCCATGGTTTGCATATTTTTTAAGTTGTCAAGTTTTGGCATGAGCACAAAAAAAAATCTTATTATTTGCAACCCCAATGTTTAGTATGTTTGATTTTATTATAATTTGATTATTAATAACAATTTGCACTAATTCTTGTAAACAAATAAATGGTGTCACAAAGTTCATTATGTTGTTCATTAGCATGGAAACTACAATCTTAATTTATTTTTTTGATAATTAAAAAATGTAACAAAAGGTTCGTTCATAGACCACAAAATGCTCAAGTGGCTTTTTCTATGTCTTTGTCCATTATCAATGTTATTACATATGTGAATGCATTTCACACATAACAAGTTGTCCTTGTTATCAATATGACAAATTTTGCACCCATTGAAATATATATATGCTCTAAATGGTTTAATTGGCATCTCTTGAATTGAATATTAAAGGTAGGTAAAACATTATTTGATATAATGATCATTAGAATAATTAGGACTCATGTTTACAAATAAATTAAAGATATATTTAGAAAGAGAAGTTATATGGGTTGAGAAGGAAATGCATGGCTTGTCAAGATGATGTCATACCCAAAACAATCCAAAATCATTTATGTACAAATATACTAATAAATGTTAGATTTTTATACATGGTTTTCAATGTGTAACCATAAATATATTGATTAAATAATTATACTTAATATTTGGTTGAGAGCCACATTAGATTAAATATTTGTACTTATTTGGCATTTTTTCCACATCTTATGGATGATCACCATTTTGATTACATAACAAATTTCCTAGAGAAAACCATGTTATATGATGCCAATTTTATAATTTTATAGTTAATTTTTAATTTTAAAAATCCATGGATTATTATGCCACTTGCATTACCTCCTACTTTCATTCTTTATACCTATGATTTATATATTGTTAATAAATAAATGCGGAAATTAGATAAATTATTATTCTCAAACATCTACAATGACAAAAAACTTATTGTAATATTTAAAATCATCTTACATGAGTAATATTTGTAATGAATTTTATAAATATAAAACTTATAATCATTTTCTTGAATGTATACTTAAAAAATTACACATCTTCAATGGCAAATAATGTATTGTAATATTTAAGATCATTTTACATGTGATTTAGTTGTGTGTGTGTGTGTAATCACTAAAAATTGGAATGTACTATAATAATACAATTAAATTTTATGATCATGAGTGTAATATTTGCAAAAGGTTCTAAAGTGAGCAAAATCGCACTCCCCCCCCATCAACCCCTCCTTACTTTTTATTTCCTTTATGTTTTCATGTGGTTATGATAGTTGATCATTATTTATGTCAATTTCAATTTTGATATTACCACATAACATGGACATGAAAATGTATT
>Ga0209208_10003750_pt1 | contig 21739 bp, 12 predicted proteins | sample S1TSphfallax_3_FD_187694 | JGI IMG/M metagenome (GOLD analysis project Ga0209208, IMG submission 187694) | Host-associated microbial communities from peat moss isolated from Minnesota, USA - S1T2_Fd - Sphagnum fallax MG (SPAdes) (version 2) | ecosystem: Host-associated > Plants > Peat moss >...
CCTGTGGATCATCGCCACTTTGGCTACATCACAACATTGACACCCCCCACCCCTCTCGAAAAGATGCCTGTCCTGCCTGCGCCTTCCTACGCTGTCTCCTTCACGCGGTATTTGGTGTGGTCCGTTGGAGGATCCAACGGTGGAGGTGAATCTGGTGAAAATCCGACGACGACAAGCTGCTGCTGCAGACGATGATTCTGGCGAGGGAGTCGGGAGAATATATTGTACCTACTAACAAACGAGTAAAGTCCTCGGCTGCTCCGATTGGTTGGTTTTGTCACACGTTTCCGACGAATCGGACGGTGGTGATGAAGATGGGGATGTCAGCGTCGGTAATAATTCAGGTCTTTCAGTCGGTAAAGCCCTAGGTCAAGGAGCATTACCAAAATCGGGCCCACACTCGATTTATCGTCTCATACACCCTTTTATTTTGATAATGCCATCAGACCTACTAGGGCTTTACCCGACACTGAAATAATTGGAGCCATGTCTTTTTACCGATGTTGGGTGGTTATTATTAGTAACACGATAGACCTTAGTTATTATGAAGGCAGTTTGTAAGATTCATAATCATGCCTCTAAAAAAGAAAAATTCTATTTTCACACCTTTTTTGGGCTAGATTCACACCTTTTTTTGCCGGTCCGTTTTCGTGACCCCATGATTTTGTGAACCGCGCAGTGCATGGCTGCTCCTCATGCACTCAAATTTATTCTGTTTAAAATCGAACCGGCAAAAAAGGTGTGAATCTAGCCAAAAAAAAGGTGTGAAAATAGAATTTTCCCTTAAAAAATCAAAAACTCAATTCTAGCATATATAACCACAGTTATCAATTTTTTTTTGAAATAAAATAAAATAAAATAACTGACCATAATTTTGTTTCGAAAACAATCAATACCAATGACCCATTGATCTTGACTTTTTTCAAAGAACTATAATCAATATGTCTCTATTTTTTTGTAATTATTTTAAAATTATGAATTTGCAAGTTTTTTTTATTGTCTCCGGTTTAAATTGCATACCTTTAAAAGTTCAAAAGTTGAAGAACTTAAGACTCAGACAATTTAGACACATTAGATTGTCCCATAAATATAGTAACAATGTGTTTAATATTTTTTATAATTATTACCTATCAAAAGTTTCAGAATTTAAAAAACCAAACCGAAGTTAAGATTTCAAATTTAATTAATTACTTGACAATTTGTTGTTGAATCTGATCTAAAGTACGGTATGTAAAAAAGAACAACTAATGATTTTTTTGTTGTTCAAAAAATTTCACAATATCAGTCTTTATGTGGTTACATTTAACCTACAACTATGAGAAAACATGACCAAATTGACTATGGATCACCGCTCAAATCAATTTTGAATGGCATCAAACCACTTGTGTCCTATTTGAGTGGACATCAAATGTCATGGATTTGCACCCACATTAGGTGCATTCATTGGAATATAGTGGGATGCATTGAGGAATTGAGTGAGTGTCCCAAGCCACTATCAATTCCAACCATTTTCGAGTGAAATGGGGTCATGCTTGTAGCCCATATAGTGGGTTTGGGTGATTCTTTAATTAGTCAAATTTTTGTATTATTCAATTATCATTAATACAAATATTGAAAAAAAAATTTATAATTTGTCATTAATCCATGTATTTCATTTTATTATGTATAGAATTATTAAATGTATGTATGTGAAATGTACATAATGTTAATACATTATATGGTGTATATGATGTAATGCATTATAATGTATTATATACAATATGCATGTATAATATTCAACTATATGATATTAATATGTATTATTATTATTATTATTATTATTATATTAATAATATATTTATTTCACATACATGTATTTAATAATTCAATTGAATGCAATATATGGATTAATGATAAATTATGAAAATTTATTCAATATTATAATATATATATATTATTTTTAATATATTACATATATGAGTATCCTATTATTAGTTTCAAATAAAAAAAAATTATATAACATCTCATGGGCAATTATGTTGTTCAAAAATATTAACTGCATTAATAATTATTATTTTATTATTTATAGTTGATATACACTTTATAAAAATATATAATTAATATATGTAAATCTACAACATCCATATATTGATTAATAATAAATATATAGTTATTATTATTATATATTAATAGTAATAATTATATAATTGATTAATGTATTATATACAAAGTTTGATGTGTAAAATAACTGAGAGTAATTGCATACATTCTTTCACATCTTTCATTATGAATTGAAATGGTAGTTGGATGGCTAAAACCTTTCATCCTTTCCAAGGAGACCAAGTTCAAACCTTTGTATCACCAATTGTATATATGTGATATGTTGAACATATACCAAAGACATTATGTATACATGCCATATGTTGACCATATATAATTTGGCCACTAAAGATGATCCAAAATCACTATTGTGGGATTTCAACATTCCACCTAAAAAGGGTGGATTTGTCAATCAACTCAAACACCTTTCCTAGGAGTGAACGAACACCAACACTTCCCAACACACTATGAAGGATGAGTTGTGACCCTCCACAAGGAGCTGGAATTTGGTGACTAAGTATTGTTTGACAAATAGAAATTAGTGTCTTGAGAAAAGAGTGTTTTAACATCAAAGTTTCTAGGAGTTTCCAAAAGCCAAACATTCTACAAACATTGAAGGAGCTACTAGAGGATGTTGTTGCCTTTCTTAGGAAGGCCAGTGGAGTGGTTGTCGGGATAAGGAAAAATGCAAAAACCTTGGAGAGGGGATGTTTTTTTGTGGGGGTGTGTGTGTTTGGTGTTATGTCTTCCATTTTTTGTGCACGTATGGAAAGACTCCAATTTTGGCTCCAAAGGGTGTGAAAAGTGAGTGCATGCGATTAATTTTCTCTATTTGGAGCTTTGAGGACATGTGTAGTGGCTATGCAACACTTGATGTGCAACTAAATGAAGGTGTCATGAAGGCTCAAGGCATCATGTTCAAAAGAATTCCTTAAAGTTGCATACAAAGTTAAGTACTTTGATTTTATGAGTTGGATCAAAATGATATTGTGATGACAATACAATCAAGATAAGAATATCAAGATTTAAATGATATCAAGACATAAAACTCAAATTGATGGATGCAACTTAGATAAAGGTGATATCCTAGTCAAAAGATTCTCAAAGATTGGTGTAAAAGAACAAGCTTTCACCAAACTTGTCAATCCAAAATTTATGGAGTTATTAGTAATTTGATATTTGGGTGTGTAAGTTGTAGCCATGGAATTGTCATTTGCGTACTTTGTGAACACAATTTTAGTGTGTTCCTATGAATTGTGTAGTAAAAGGTTATATGTGTTTATTGTTGTGACTTGATGTGCAACAATCGATCTACAAGTAGAACATACCTTTGTTGCTATTTTTTTATAGGTTTTTTTTTTGTTTCGTTACAAGTTCTTCAATAGGAAACATATTTTCAATGTGTTCATGTTCTATAAGTAACCACAATGGTTATCTATGTATTGACCATGCACATGCATCAATCTACCTAGTCACCATTAGGTACCTACTTACATAAAAACCACTTACATTCCCTATTTATTATGGTACGTTCACACATAGAAGTATAAACCTTTATTTACCGACTTGCATATTGACAACTAATTGAACCTTACCTAGCCAACCTACTATAATTTAGACATGTTGTCCCTACACCTTATTGTCACACCATTTACTAACCCTAAACTTTATTGATGTTCACAACTTGTTTGTTATAAAACTACTCACCATGAAAAAAATTGTATTTCCAAATAATAAAATGTACATGTGATGGGTGTTTGATGCCCCTATGACATTGCAAATATGGTGTTTTTCTCTCCCATTTCATTTCCAATTACTTTCATTTTTTCTATTTTTTGCTCACTATTGTTTAAGTTCTTGTTCATAATCATTTTGTTCTTACATTCAACTTAATGAATTGTGTTTTCTGCATTATTGTTCTCATTTTAGCTCTTGTTGTCATTGATTATTTGTTCTCATTTGAATTTTGTTGTCATCAACTATTTACAAACATGCTCTTTTACCAAATGTTTTCATTATTATCAAATTTTTCAATTTTGCAAATCTTTGACCTTAATATCATCTTTTTTTGTTGCAAAAATTTAACAACATCTCACTTCTTTTTTACAAATATATGAATTTCACATTAGTTGTAAGAGATCTTGAACTTGGGTTTTGTGTGCATATTGTAAATTTGTTGTCAATTGTTCACATTCTTGTTGCTCTTGTTGTAAGCTTCCAAATGAGCTCAACCTTTTGTAATGTTTGCATGTCACTTTGTTTGCAATTTGTGAAACTTGAAACTTGTTGTCATCTGTATTGTTATCATCATGCAACGTGTGCTTGATCAAGCTTGTTTTGTTGGCACATTTTTTACAAATGATATTTCAAGACTTATTCACAATACATTTTCAATTTCACAATACAATTTTTACAATTTCAAGACTTATTCAATTACAAATTTTCACAATAAATATTCAACTTTAAATTGTTTTAAACCTTTTCTACCATTGTGTTACAATACATAATTAACATTTTGAAATTTATATTTTAAGGAAACCGATATGTTTGTTTTGTTTATCATGGTGAAATCTCACAAACCATGGTGCCCCCTACTATTTTATTTGTACCATTGGAAAGGTCTACCTCAATGGCTAGGGGTAGACTAAGGTGGTTTGGTCATGTTTAAACCTACGATGCAACATTTTTTGAATATTGAACAATTTTGTCAAAAAAGTCAGAAAAATCAAAACTAAATATTTTAAAGAAATGTAGGAAATTTTTTAATAATATTGGAAATTTTTTGATGAGTGAGATTTTTAAAATTATATTTTGTAATTTTTACACTAAAGTGGGGGAGATATTGAATTTTAAGTAATTTTTGTCATTATAAATTAATTATATTTTTTTCCTCAATTGATTTTTATTATGAATTTTGAAGGTCTTATTTACTCATGGGCTAGGGACATAGAATAAATTAATAAATATTGAAATGTGCATAATTCCAAGGTGGCAAATATTGATTAATTACGTCATTACATTAAAACATGATTTTTAAGACTACAAAAATGATCACATTTGCAAAACAATTATGCCATTTTTGAATTTTCATGATGACATGATTATGTAGTCCATAAAGCCCCATTGTCAATATCATTTATCATATCCTTGGTGCAACTCCAAATGTCATTTGTGATTGCATCTTCCATGACTATAGTCATTTTTGCCATAATCATGGAAAATGCACCCAATGGTCCCCATATTTAATTTCTAAAATGTAAATTAATAATTTATTGGTCACTTATGAGTTAACATGTGATAGCCTAGAGCTAGGATATGATTATTTTTTTGTCAAATGGTGTTTTTCCATAATTACTCCATTTTGTCCATGAAAAATAATTTAGTCATTATCACTAGTAGTGCGAAGCAACATAGAACCCAAATTAACATAATATAACATACATTCATATAGGTGGATTTAAGCCTACCTAAAACAACTTGTGACCAAAATAATTAAATGATGAAAATTATATATATATATATATTCCATTTTTATTTCACAACAATTTCATTTATTAATCCAATTATTTTTTCCCATCAATGCCCCACATTATTTCTATGTTTTTAACCTAAAATTTCCATTTAAAATTTAACTATCTTGGTCACAAGTTGTCTTAATCATGAAAATCACATTTTGATGCAATGGTTGATTAGGGACGGAAAATGTTTCAAAAATAATGATAAAAGTCAAATGCGTGAACCAAATGTAATCAGATTTACTTATCATTGTGATATTTTAAAGCATTAATTGTAACAATATATTGTGTTCAACCATATGGAACATTTCACATTTTTGCACTGTTCAAAATTTCCCTATCAATATAAGTTTTAAAATATATGACCATGTATTCATGCAATTTTTGTATTACTTGAACCTAAAATGTGCCCCTATTAAATTTTAAGTGTATAAAAAGGTTGAGGTCTTTTTATTAAATCAAGGATTTTTTTTAACACCATGGATCATGTTTGGATTTTTATGCAAAATAATGATAATTTATTATTTTGTTACATGATGGTGGTAGTTTTTTTATATGACTTGAATTTCCAATCCAATTTTAGAAGGTTACCTATCAAAAGAAAATAAAAGGGTGTGCATCTATAATAATTGGAGAGACATAAAAAAAATAACTTTCAATATTATACTCATTATGATGATTTGAAAAATTATCAAGCATTACATGTGAAAAATGGGCCAAATGAAAAGATTGTTTAGCATAATGAGTATTGAAAGTTGTTAAACACATTAAGGGGGTTGAATACAAAATTAAAAATATTTTTCACAATTTTTTGAATGGCCTCCAAACTTACAATTAAACACATCGTGTTATTGTATTGCTAAGTAGTCCTTGTTTAGTCCTCCCAAGCAACAATCATATGATTATGCACAATTTTTTTTCCCCCATCTACCCAAAACTTAAAATAGTTCAAAATCAATTATTTATAGTTGTGTTTGAATCCTTTGATGTGTCTTTGCATGAATAGTAACCAAAAAAGGTCATGAGATGGCTTTCATGTTCAAATGAATTTGCATTCATGTGGTTACATCGTTGTTTCATGTTCATGGGGCCTTATTATAACTATTCATGTTCAATTTTGCTAATTGTGACAAATTTGTCAAAAAGTAAGACATACACAATATTTTAAAAATTCGTACTTGTATCTAATACCCCATGAAAAATCATCATTCTAACTTGTGCACGCCCACACACACATGGTGATAAAATTTTCAAGAAAAAATCCCCAAAAATGAAAGTGGTCAAAATATGATCAAAACAAATGGTCAACCTTGTAAAGAAAATTTAATCTATTAATTCAAAGTCTTTTAGCATTTGTGATGCTAAGTTGATTAAAGGTTGTATATTATAACATACCATGAAATGCTTGGACAAGAATCTCAAAAGAAAAAAGACATTGTTGGAATAAGAAGAAACTTGGTTTACTTGTGAGGACACAATTGTAATTTACACTTACAAACATAGGAAACTAAACTTACATTCATAAATCTCTATCTTTTTAATCAATTAAGGGAAATAAGTTTGGAATTATGTGTGCAACTTTCTCAAACTCATTAGTATGATTCAAACATATGTTTCATTTGTTGATTCATCATGTATTTCAATTGTAAAAAAAATTGAGACATGCATTAATTATATCTTTGGAAGCATATGTCATATGAATAATTAAAAAGAAGCAATCATAGTATTAAACACCATGTTTTAATTTTGTAAATTTATTTGAAGGTGGTTATTTATAAATGCCACTCATGTCAAATTTGGCAAAATTAAAAAATATTGTACAATATCCTAGCCAATGTTTTTGTCATGAAAAAAATGATGGTTTTCTTAAAATAAAAATAATTTTGGTTTTTTTTAATTTATATTTCTAGTATAAATCCAACTTTTAAAAAAAAATTAGGGAAATGTTTTGCCACATTTTTGGTGTCAAAAAATTGGAAAAAAAAAAACCTCAATTCCAAACATGAAATTACCTTAAGCCCTATTAGCAAAATACTTATAACTAGTGTGAACCCGGTGCATAATGCACCCCGTCGATCCCCCCCACCCGGTCCTTCGCATTTCCCACTCCGGTTCACTTCCACCTATTGAGACCCCTAGAACCCCAACCCCACCCCCTCCCCCCCTCCACGAAAAAAATAAAAACCATGACCCTCCTAAACCCTAAGCCCAAAAAAAACACACCCAAATCTCCTCATCCACCCTCCAAATCCCAAAAATACCTCCCCCATCGACAACGGCAGTTGTTTCGCAAAAACGGACGTAAAAGTAAAAGTAAGAAGTAAGGACCTCTGGCAGCTGTTGCGCGGAAACATATGTAAAAATAAAAGTAAGAAGTAAGAACTCGAGGTCCTGAATAGTTTTTGGGCCCTCGAGTTCGAGGGGACAGTTTTATTAAAAGTGATATGGGTTTCAGGACCTTGACAGACGGACAGATAGACTTACTGAATTATTATATAAGATGTTGTTTCATACGCACAAGTGCACCATATGTGCAAAGAAATGTGGAAAATATGGAAAATGGGTGATTATTTTTGTAATTATAAGGTGGTTGGGTATTATGTTGGAGATTAATTTAAATTTATTTTTCTTTTCATGAAAAATAGGAAAATGTTGAAGAAAATTTATTGAAATCAAGATTACTTTGTGAATTCTCCCTTGAATAATGTGATCCAATTTTTTTTTATTTGAAAAAATTGATGTCTAATAACTTTGTTTTTGCATGCATCATAGTATTAAGCCAACTTCAATATTAATTAAAATATTTTCAAGTTTTTTGAATTTTTTAATAAGTAATTATAGCCCTTGTTGAAAGACATGAAAATATTATTTAGAATTTATCCAAATTTTGAAAACCCTAAGATGATTGTTGAAACTCTAAATCGATCATTTTTCTTCCTAGCTTGTTGATCTAAAGAAAGGGGAGATAAGCTACATTTCACTATAAATTTTTCAAAATAGAAAAGAAGCACACTTAAATCAAGAACTTCAAGATCATGTGAAGAAATATTGGCATCATATTTTTTTGATCAAGTACAAATGGATGAATTATCCAACCATTCTAATAATAGGATTTTTACATTCATCCAAGTCAAAATTATTTCATATCAACATATATTGCTGTGAAAATTTCAGGAAATTGAAAAAAAGGCTTGTTGAACTTCAATTTTAAGTGATTATGTGATAGTTGCTTGTTGAACGTGGCTTTGTGCTATGATATTACATCTAAAGAACTTAAAGTGAATAATGTATGCAATTATTTGCATCCCCAAAAAAACCTTTATCTTAAAAAAAATTTAAACATATGATCCAACAATATTCCAAGAAAAATTCTTCCAATATTACACCATAATAATTTTATTTTGGAAAAAAAACCATTGCCATAGGCTACTCTATTGAACTAAAGCCCAAATCTACACATTTTCATTGTCTAGATATAACTTATAAGGATGTTTTAAGGTGGTAATAACTTTGCACTATTTACTTTCATGCTCCTCTCATGATAAATCACTATAATTCACAAGTTATGGTTTTGATAGGAATTTTTTAAAAACATGTGGTCATTCAAGTCTTCAATCTAAAAAGCAATAGCTTCTTCAAACAAATGTTTAAGATGAAAAATAGGATTTAAAAAAATCATTAATATGTATGTCAAAACAAATTCTCTCGATCATAGGACCAAAACAAATGACCATAAATTTATTGATACCTATCCAAAATTGGTGATATAGATAAGCCCAATGTAATGATAAGGTTTTGGTGCTAGTAGTTATCAAGATTTTATGACATTATAAAAAGACAAGAAGACAATTAAAATGGATAAGCAAGTGCCAATAAATTTGATAATTTTTTGTGTCAAGGAAGGAAACTAATGGATGAACTTTGCATATGAACAAAACACAACATGTGAAATGTCTATAGAGATTTTTAAAGGTGCATGCCAACATGACTTTTAAACCCTTTCAAAGATACTTGGAGATACAAAGTCCAATAGATATTTGAACAATTGATCTATGGGATGGGCAAACGTTATGTTTGCTTGTGCTAGGACTTTGCCATTTAAACACAACATTAAACACACTTTCCAATGTTTTTAGGTCAATGAAATTATCAAGTTCAAGTTGTAGATAGCTTGAAGGAGAAGGATTGACAATTCACTCTTATGGATGGTTGCAAATATTGGCGAAACTTCACCTTCAAAAATAAAAAGACATGTAGCCAATTGATGTAAAGTACTATCCTAAACCCAACTTTTCTTTCATGATTTTCACATGGAAACGATTATTGCAAAATGCAAATAATAAACAATAGTTGATCATCTAAATAATTTCAAGCATGATGTTTTTGTCTTCACAATTTTGCACTCAATCTTTTTTGAATGCAAAGATCTAAATGAATTTCTTTCCACTTTCTTCAAGGTTGTATGGACTTGAGGTAAACAACATTTTTGGGAAGTATCTTGATATCATTTGTATTGTGGGATAAGTGACTATGCACAAATCTTTAGTCTTCATAAATGGTTAATCACAATAATATATATTAATCCTCTTTTGTGCCATGTGATAATACAATAAAAAATAAAATCACAAGGGATATTTTACAAAACAATTGATGTTTTAAAAACAAAAAACTCAATTGTGAAAAAATATCAAAGTTCATTTCTCCCCTAGATCCAATCATTGAACATGGGTAGTAATGGGCTTTGATGATCATAGCCATTTTGAAACCCAAAACTAGGTATATAACACAAATGTCTCCATGTTCAAGATGAGGCTCCTACAATCTTCGCCCTTATCCACCCAAAACATAATCATTGAATGCAAAATATAAATCAGGATTGCTATTGTTTGTGTTCAAAACTAAGTGCAATGAAGCATTTGGATTACAAGAGATGTGAGCACTCTTTTGTGAACGACAAAAGAATCTATAAGATTTCACACAAGCTAACAAATTTCATGGTGAAATTGTAACTAAGCACATCATTGTAGAATTGTTGAAACCTTGAAAATGCCTTGGATCCATAATCAAATAATGCATGCTGATGCAATATTTGGAAATCCCTATCTTGGACAAAATTGACCACAAAGTTGTGAATTTCGAAAATTTCATATTTCAAGGTTTTTAATCCTATGGAACGTCATGAAAACGTGAATGAATTATTGATTCGTGTAGTTTATAAATATTGGTGTGTTTTTTACTTTCTTGATATACCATTTTCTCAAATTGAACAAACCTAGAATACTGAATCCTATGAATTATTATGTTCCAAAAGTTGGAAAAAAAACCTAATGGGAAAATTGATTTAATCCAATCATCATACTTCAAAAAAGGCTATATGTTTAGAATAACAACAAAATTAAAAAATAACAACTGACACCTGAATTCAAATTCAAATCTTTATAAAAATTCAAACCAAATTCGATAATTGAACTAGTTAGTAGTAGAGTTATCCGTAAAGTCGGCCATATATTTGATGCATAAATATGGGCATCAAATGTGTAATTGGGAATGAAAATTTTACAAAACGAAATAACTGGGACCCAAACTAGTTTTTCCATCAATTTTGGTGATAAACTGAGTTTCATCCTGTCTCTCTTTTATCCCGAACGCCTCCTCGAGTGCTGCTACATATATTTTCAGTGCTCCTATCTGTACAACTACTATACTTACTCTCGAACCTTGTGCATTAAATGCTGAGTATCAACATTTCATATTGAGATTTAATAAAATTTCGTTTCTTTGCGGGTAACACTGAAAGACAGGATAATGGGCAAAAGCAGAGCGGATAGGGGGTGAAAGAGAGGGTGACTTTACAGATAACTTTAGTGTGTGAAGAAAATCTCCACTTAAAACCTCTGAAAAAAAAAGACACATAATAGTTCGACATTATTAAGCATGGATTAAGTTTAGGGGGAGTGGGATTAATAAGTGTGTTAAATTTGGATTAAAGATCATTTGTGAAGAAGGCTGTTTTTTTTTTTTTTTTTTTTTTTGGAATGGCACAAATGAGAGAAATTCATTCATTGCAAAGAGAAAGGAATTTTTAAAAAAGTTTTGTGATGTTGCCCCAACTGACACTCATCCACAAAAGGAATTAGTCAAATTTGGGTAACAGAATCTAAGAAATCTTCTTTATATTTTGGCGAAGTGTTTATTATGGTGATTATATTTATGCCCATAATCTAAAATATGGCGATTTTGTTAACCAAATGAGGAAAGAGAGAGCATAAAACTAACCTTGGTTTTAGGCTAGTTATGGCTAAACCTTTATTCAGTGAAGTGGGTAAAGTAGCCATAAATAAAGCTGAAATAGAATTGAAAATATGATTTTTTTTATTTTTAAAAGGGCCAGGAAAGACACCAGTTATGCAAATTTTGATTATGAATTGAGGAAAAAGAGCATATAATTAAACCATTATATTACCAAGGCGAGTGGAAAAAATAGCCATATTAATCAGGCTAAAATTTTATTTGATTTTATTTCTGGAATTTAAAGAATTTTGAGAAGGGCCAAGGTTGAGCCAAATGTGTGTGTGTGTGTGTATGTTTTTTTGGCGATCATCCACAAGAGGAATTAGCCAAATTTGGCTACAGATCAGACTGGACAGTAGAAACTTTTTGGAATCGTGGCTAGTTTTTTTGGCGACATATGTGAACTCATTGTCTAAAATAGGCGACTTCTAACTTTTCCTCCTCAAAATATGGCGAGATTATTATTATTATTATTATTATTTTGGCATAAAATCCCTGGACGAGAGAGAAGGTTGAGTGGAATACCCTAAAAAAACTTGCGACGTAAATTGGGGTTTCCGCTTGCTCGAGAAGCACTTCTGAAGCTCGCTCGTTGCTCGCTGCATTTCGCAGTTGTGATTCTTTCCGTCCCTTCAAGATCTGCCACCTTCTTCTTCCAGTCTGTCTCTTTTTCTCTGCTGTTACGCCGGCAACTCTCTCTCTCTCTCTCTCTCTCTCTCAACTTTGATAAAACTCAACTCATATGGCACTCACGTTGGCTGTTCTGAATAGGCACAAACATAAGCACGTAATCAAAGGCAAACAAGAAGAAATCGCAAGCAATTCTAGATATCCTTTTTGCTAACCCTTAGAGCAATGAATGAGATTGAGAGAATCATGAGGGAAAGAGACGAGAGTGCGAGCGAGCAAAGGCGCTAAACTTTGGTTTGCTGATGATTAGGTCAAACTTGTTGTTGTCATTCTCTTAGGACAAAAGAGATTCTGGCTTGTTGTGATTTTAGGGTTACAACCAACAAAGGTTTGTTTTGTTGATTAGGGTCACAAGCTTGTGCTTTTGAAACCCCGAAAGGAGGAGGAGACGAGACGAGATAGTGGAGAGATGGCGTCGTCGTTGGATGTTGTGAATACAATAGGCAGAGTGCCAATCTTGCGGTCTACGATCGTGCGAGCCCAAACGGATTCGGAATCGTCTCCGAGTCATTCGGACGCTCCTCCATCTCCTTCTCGGATGATGAAATACTCGGAACTTGAGAACGACGGGAAGTGGACGGAAGAAGAAGAGGAGGACGAGGAGGTTTTGGCTGTGGTGGTGGAGGGTGGTGGATTGAAGAATTCTTTTGTGGAGGGAGCTGGACGAAAGCAGCTGGAGAGTATTCCACCTGTGGAGAAGACGAAAACGAAACCCCCAGCCGTGGCGGAGGAGGTGAAGAATCATGACGGACGGACGACGGCGGCTTCCAGAGAGGTGAGTCCTGATGATGCCTGGAGGTCAGTAGTAGCTGCGGAGACGACTAGAGGAGACCTTTCCAGGATTAGGGTTAGGGGGAAAGAGTGGGAAAGACACACAGATAATAGAGATCATAGAGATCGAGATCGAGAGAAGTTCAGGGATACTAGGGATGGAGATATTGGGCGGATTCCTCGGAACATCAAGGAGATTGATGGACTCCATCGCAGCAGGGACATTGAAGGAGGAGGAAACCCCCGTAGCAGAAACATTGATGGATTCTCACGCAGCATGGACATTAACGGCCTCCCACCTGGTGGCAGGGATCTTGAAGGCCTCCCACGCAACACTGAGAGTGATGGATACAATGGCACAAGGGGAAATGATTTTGAGAGAGAGAGAGGGTTTTACAGAGATGCAGAAAAACAACAGCGGAATGATAGCCAGCTAAGAGACAGGGATAGAGATAGGGATCGAGCCAGAGATGAGGGTTCAAGAGCTGCAGACCATCATCATGTTGTTCGAAGGGATGAACATTACTTTAGCTCTAGACCTGGTGGTGGGCATGAAAGAAAAGACACAGTGGGGGATGTCATGCAGAGTTCCTATAGTACTAGGCGAGACAGAGACAGAGACAGAAGAGGGCAACAGGGACTGGATGATAGAGATGAGAATGTTGGTGGTGGTCAAACCGGTCGGCCCCGGTATGGTGATGGTGAGTCTGGTGATCTCCAGAAGAGCCAAGATGCTGATATTGATAGAAGGAGGCCTGTGCAAAGAGGACGGGATCGAGGAGGAGGCCAGGACTTGCCAGTTGCTCCTGCACTCAACAGCATACACAGAGCAACAGTCCACTCCATTCGACCCTTTGGAATTTTTGTGCGTTTTGATGGTTACCGGAACCATGGACTTGTTCATCTTTCTCAAGTCAGCGACCATGAGGTTCTGTTTCACTTCTTCACATCCCTGTATGTTTTGTTCTCTTGAAGCAGTATTCTGCACCATAGAAAAGTCAACATGGGATGATGTTGGTATGCATGAGATTGTACTTACAGTGTATTTTCCTGCAACTCTGCATCTTGTTCTTGATTGGTGTTTTCTTCTGTGCATTTTTCTGCATTTTCATTGAATATTCAGGTTACAAAGAAGGAAGATTCTGAGGAAGCCAAAGTGCAGGCACTGGCATCTGTTGCTGGTGAGGGAGACCAGGTTTGGGTGAAAGTCATTTCAGTGAAGGTGGAAGAGGATGGAAGTACCAAGGTGGCCTGCTCTCTGAAATATGTGAACCAGGGGAACGGTCAGGATTTAGATCCAAACAATGTGCAGCTGGAACAGAAAATTGCACGTCCTCCATGGCGAGAACCACAGAAGGTGACTACAGTCTTCATATCCAGCACTGTAAAGATTCCACTGGCTTTGCAGAGTGGTTGTTTGGCCATTTGAAACTAATCATCAGGTGTTGCAGTTGCTGCTTCATTAGCTGCATTAGGGTCATGAGCAAGACTACTATTTGAGTGGGTTTCTTTGTGTTATGCAATTTTGGCTCACATTTGAATTGCAATATTCTAGGTTGAACATGTTGCTCATGAGTCAAGGCTTGCTGATTTGCTTTATGTGTGTACAGCTCAAGCTGGAGGCTATATACAACGTACAATGCACCCGGTGTGGTGGCCATGGCCATTTGAAGAAAGAGTGCTATTCTTCAGGTGATAAGATGTATGAGTTGTTGCCTGAGGAGGAAGACCTTGATAATGTAATCAGGAGTCCCACTAGAGGCAAAGGGCCTATGCAGAAGGAGACTCAGGCACCCATTCAACCATCAAAGTTGCAGGCTGGCATTTCCAGCCAACTGCTTTCCTCTGCATCTGTTGGCAGAGGCCGTGCCATGGTACAACCTGCCTGGATGAAACATGGTATTGGAGTTGGGGGTCCTGTTCCTACTCAACCAGTGGCAGATGACCCAAAGGAACGAACAAACTTGCCAGATAAAGTGACAACAGTCCAAGAGGCAGTTGCTGTGATAGCAAGACTCAAGGAAGAGAAAAGTAGGAGGAGGGAGGAGCGCCACAGGAGAAAGGAAAAACGCCAGAGTCACAGGGATGCAAAGAAAGAAAAGCACAGGAAACGGCATCATCATGAGGAGGGGTTTGCTGACAAAGAGCACTACAACCACAAGAGGCATCACAAGTGAGAGTAGTCAAACACTGCTTTCATGAAAGGTCAGCAATATAACTTGGTTCCTTCAATATGGCACCTTATTTCACCATCTCATATTTGGGTGTTAACTTGTTCCAGCATCGATTGGGTGTTAAGGTAGTTGGTGTTACTTTGGCACCTTCAAATGATCTTTCAACTTTTGAGATGCTGATGAACAATGCTACACCTGTGCAGATCTTGGGGCTGTACAGCTGAGACAGTTGTAACCAGTTACTTTCTGAGTTCTACTGTTTATGACATTGGCTGTACCAACAGCTGACAGCAGTAACAGGAACCTCCAGAGGCTCAAGTATTGACTGCTATCACAGCTTTCTGGCACTCTAGTGATGGGTAGGGTCTACACATCTGCAATTCAAGGAACAGCTTCATGTGTATTTTTAGCCTTGAGAGAGACATGTATGGTGGAGCTGTACACTCTAAAAGCTCCTAGGAAGCCCTTGACATTCTCCAATTGACAGATATGCAGATATGCAGAATATTTTGCAATCACACACACAACACCATTGACTTTGTTCCACATACAGTGCAATTTGTGTGCTTAGTTTAGTCCTGAAGGCAAGAGCCATTCTCCTTAACCACATTATGTCTGGTTTGTTTGCAGTCTGTTCTAGCTGGTTCATACAAATCATGAGTTGCAAGGCACGGGATGAGGTGCTTGCACACAGACACTGCATTTTCTGTTTCTATTTGGTAGGACCGTCACTTGCTGTTTATACTGCCAGTTTTATTGTTCTTCATTCAAGTTCTCCCCTTCTGTGGTTTTCTTCTTCCCGGGGTTCTTCGGTCATTAGCTGGAATTTCTTTTTTGGACTCTGAAAATGAAAACTTTTGCCCTTTTCCTGATATTTTAAATCATGAATATGTACTATGTACTATGGATACATACATTCTAAAGAATGATTAGTACTGTATTATCTTCAGCTTTTTGTGCAAATTGTTTGAGATATAGAATTAAAATAGGAATACGAACCCATCTAGTAATGAAGGTAATTTGCTTGTTTTGTTTTTTTTGTTCTGGTTTTTTCACATTGAGATCTCCCAAACCATGTTCTTGGTAATGTTGGACGGCCCTTGATGAATAGGGGTTGACCTAAGGTGCACAAGACATTGAACTTTGAGTAATTTGGTCATCGGTATTTCAGTGAGATTCAAATAATGAAATTTTGCTGGGAATTTCATTTCAGACTTAGATCGCGCGCGTGTGTGTGTACCATTTGTGCTTTCAAAATTCATTCCATATCATGATTTGTGTTCAATGTCACAAGCCACACTAATCATGAATTTTTTTTAAATATTGAAATCAAAATTAGGAGGAAAATAGTTTGAAATCGAGATTTTGACCTTGCCAAGAAACATGTATTAACTTTTGAAATAGATGGGACTTGAAACTATTTTCTAGCTTGAATAATATGATGTTGGATTAGAGTGAATTAAATCGTTCATCTACCCGGTTTGAGATGATACATTCAATTTTGTACATGCTCGCAAAAATGGTCTATTGGATGGACATGGAACATTTCATTATATTTGTATGGAAAATTTTCTCATGTCCTTTGATGTGTATGGTTTAGCTCAAACACATCTTTGTCGAATGATTAATTAATTTTGAAGATTCAATGTTGAAAATGGAATACTCTTGAATGTTCCAAAACCTTTATTTCCCCTTCAAAAAAATTGTTCTTTGAATTTTATTTTATTTTGAAATTTTCAACATTTTTACAAATAATAGGATTTTAGAGTCAAAGTTGCCAACATATTACAACTTTTTAAATGAAATATCTAATTCAACTTGTTTTTTGCCATTTCAAGTCAGATATTGAATCACCTTTGATCCTTATTAAGGTTAAAATTTGCACTAAGCCAATTTTTTTAAATGATTCTTCAAGGTGACCTTAATGTCTATTGTGTGCTTGAGTTGTCAATCCATGTGGTTACAAATGTCTAATTATCTTTTGATTGGCTATATAAAAATAAAGAAAAATAGTATATAATTATTTACCCTTTGGAGGTGTGGTGTATTTTGCTATTGTAAGTTACATTGGGTATTTGAATAATGATTATTATAAATTGGATAAAATCTAAATTTAGATTACAATATAAAAACTTGTGGAACCATTTGTTGTACTTCAAAATTTTGTTTAATTCCACAAAAAACTTTTGATTCAATTGTCACGAACATGAAAAACTACAAGAACAAGAACTAAATCAAAGATTCAACAAAGGAAACAAATCACAAAAAATATAAACCTAAGTGTAATCCAAGTTGGAAACACAAAGACACAAGCCAAAAACATGGTATATGTTAAAAGACAATTCAAATGTAACTTTATTTTGATAAAGTATGAAAATAAAGGTTATGACAAAAAAATGTACTAAAAAATAATGTTGAACAAACTGAAGGTCATGGGAGGTTCTACCCTTATTTGCCTCATTGGGGATTTAGTTCAAAAAAGTTTTCATAGAGGCTTCCATGTATGCACTAACCAAAAAAGCTTCTTGAGAAGCTTTCTAACTAATAATGAACTAAATCTTAATTAAAGGTTGATTTAAATTATATCTCATTAAGGACCTAGTTCAACAAAGCCTCCATAGAGGCTTTTGTGAGTGCACCAACCAAGCTTCCTAATTAATAGTTAACTAAGAATTAACTTAAAGTTAACAATGATGTAATTGATGATGAAAACGATTATGTTGGTGCAAGCAATGATGCAAGCAACTATGTTGGTGTAAACAGGATGCACACGATAGATGATGGTGGTGTCTGTGACATTAATGACTTGTTTGTACTTATCCAAGCCATAAGCTTTCTTGCACACCAAAAAAAAAATCAAGGTAAACCATCTATGCTCCTTGAAAATGTCCAAAACAATTTCGTAGAATCATCATGTGGGAATCTTATATGTTGTAAACCTATGTCATTTTTGAAAATGGGTTGATGAAATGCTCACACCCCTAAATATTTTTAATGCCTTTCATTTTTACATGGTTTGTGATGGCACATTAAAAGGTCTTTTTTATAAATCACGTTATGTCTGAAATAAAAGGTTTAGGGGTTTAAGGTCAAATTGTCCCTTCCAAAGTTGGTTAGATGACATCATTTTAATCTAGGATGCTCAAGTAAACCTTAATTTTTTCCAAACATTAATTAGTATGAACAACTTGAGTTTTGAAAGGTTAAACATTAATGTAATTTTGGCAAAGGTTAACAAAACCCTCCCATGTGTCCAAGGTTTTAACCTCCTACGTCACCTAAGGTTGTAAGCAATGGTTGTAAATGTGCAACCAAAACATAAAACCCAAAGGGGAAAAAAGGCAACTGAAAAATGAAACCAAGATTCATTTTCATAACTTCATATAGTCCCAACCCAATTCGTTTGCCATCAAATAACTACATGCTCATTCAATCATTACATCTAAACAATTTGCAATTGAAAATTATTGTGATCATTTGATGGCAACTAAATTATTTGTAATCGTTTGACAATGACAAAAAAATGAAAAAAATGGGTGATTAAAAATGGAAAATGTTCAGTAATACAAAAGTGGGGTGTAATTCACTAACACAAATCACTATGGAACCTTAAAAATGAAATAAGTTCACTACACTTTAATGATTTCACCTTGTTTAAAGTTATTTCACTATAATATCACTATGTAAACATCGTGTTTCACTATTAGTTGACATAATTTTTTATTATAATTTATTATGGTAAAAATGTTTATTTTGATGTTGTTGTTTTAAATACCTTATGTTACTTTGTGATATACCTTATATTATTTTAAGCTACTTTAGTTATTTTAATTTATACCATAAGTTATAAATTATTATACCCTAAATTATTATACAGTATTTGTACCTTAAGGTATATCATAATTAGTTTATTATAGGCTTTTTACTTTAAGTTATTTTAAATTAAATTATTCAACTAATCTTAGGCTATACCTTAGGTTATTTTATTTTAAATTAATACATGTTATTTCAAGTTATACTTTAGGTTATTCAAGGTCATTCTACTTTATGTTATTATAAGTGATTTTATCTTAAGTATAACAATTTTAAATATAATATAATGATTTTAAATAAATTAACGTAAAATAATTAATAATGACCTATGAAAAATAATTTAGAATAACCTTCAATAAAATAACTACCAATAGTTTATGATAATATAACTTACAACACCTAACAATAGCTTATAATATAATAGTCACCAATAGTCATAATATAACTTAAAATAACCAAAAATATCACCAATTGAATAACCACTGATAATCATTAATAAAATAATCACTAATAACCATTAATAACCACCAATGGCTTACAATAGAATAGCCAACAATAACCAATAATAGCCACTAATAAAATAAACAACCAATAACCACCAATAGCCATTCATAAAATAACCACCGATAACCACCAATATAATAATGACTAATAACCACCAATAGTCTATGGTAATTTAATTTAAAATAACCACAAATATGAACTAATAAAATATCCACCAATAGCCAGTAATAAAATAGTTCCACCAATAACCATTAATAGCCTATGATAATTTAACTTTAAATAACCACCCATAAAATAATTATTAATAACCATTAATAAAATAGCCACCAATAAAATACATAGGCACCAATAAAATAAGCACTAATTACCACCAGTAGAATAACTAACAATAGCCACCAGCAGAATAATCACAAATAGCCTATAATAATATAACCTAAAATAGTCAATAATAACATAAGGTGAAATAGCCAAAACAGCCAAAATAACTTAAAATAAAATCATTTATGATAATAATAAAAAATTATAATAATCGCAAATGACCTAAAATGAAATAATCTATAATAGCCAAAAATGATTTATAATAGTCGAAAATAACCTAAGGGGAAAAAACATAAAATAACCAAAATTTTGAGAATAACCATAAATAATTATAAATAATGTAAGGTGAAATAACGTAAAACAATGAAAAATAGCCCTAAAATAACTGAAAATAGCTTAACATAAGTAGTATAATTATATTAGCAAAAAAGTTATCTGTTTATTAAACTTTTTTTTTCCAAAAAAATGGTCATTGAAATGTTATTGAATAATGATTTTTTATTAAAAAAATTCAAATGATTTTAGACTTTCAAAAGGAAATAAATGTTATTATGTGCATTATTGGGAAAAAAATGAACTTTAATCATTTCATTTGGACAAAATCCCAATAAGATATGAATTTTCAAAGTTTATGTTTTTGTATCTTTTTAAATAAAATATTTGATAAATAAAATGTAATCTAACACATTATTACAACAAATGTGGTGACTTAATGGTATGTTAACATCCTTTAAACATGTGCGAAATCTAATGGGGTTGAAATGTTCTAAATCCACATAAGGTTAGTAAATAATGTAGTAGTGGTTTAAGTCTTTTAAAGGTTCAACAATGAGGTCCAAACACAATTTTTTTCACAAGTGGTGTCATGAACTTCACCGCCTTTTAGAAAGGTCCCATTTCCTCCAAGTGTGTGGAATTGATTACATATAGAGCCTTCACATGTCAGAAAAGAAAATTATCCAAGTGTGGGTCTTATAGTGGATCAATATCCACCCACTTGAAATGACGTAGGCATGGGCCCAAACCAATTTTGGTCCGGATCAATCACCCAAAAGGGGTGGATTTTAACCCCCCTGTCCTAAATGATTAGTCATTGCAATTGCATAATGGTTGAAACGATTTGGTTGCCATCTAATTACCATGATCTTAAAGGGATAATATTTCATTAGATGGAAATCGAAGTAAGTTTGGTTGACTTCCATTTCAAAATTGAACCCAAGGGCAATTGAACCTATTTCAATCACCATCTGAAACCCTAAACCTGCTTCAAGGTGAGCAAAATTAATTTCAGGTGCCGTTAAGTGATTAGAATGTCCTTAACTCGTCCTAGTTGTTTGGTGGCAACCAAAATTGATTTCGGTCACCATTTTTCATGTATCAAGGGTTTGAAAATGTCATTTGGAAACTTTCTATTTTGACATGTACAAGTCATATTATCCTTTGATAATCAATTTGATACATTTGGAAACAAATGTTTGGTCCTTGCAACAAATTGGGTTATCCTTGTATTTTAAGCACATCCAACCATGTTAAATAATCAATATGAAGGCATGAAAGGAGATCCCCCCCCCCCCCCCCCCCCCC
>Ga0209208_10003751_pt1 | contig 21737 bp, 20 predicted proteins | sample S1TSphfallax_3_FD_187694 | JGI IMG/M metagenome (GOLD analysis project Ga0209208, IMG submission 187694) | Host-associated microbial communities from peat moss isolated from Minnesota, USA - S1T2_Fd - Sphagnum fallax MG (SPAdes) (version 2) | ecosystem: Host-associated > Plants > Peat moss >...
ACACATGCACAAGGCAAAGAACTGCATATTCCAAAAGGAAAGTTACAAAATTGTGGGAACATTTTCCAAGGTTCAACAATAGCAAAAGAGCATTGTGCAACAGAAAGGTGCTTTTCAGGCCTCGACTACCAATTGATGCCAAAGAAGAAAATGTCTGCAATGGCCTGGCTTGAGTGCTATCCCTTTTTCCTTGTCTAGGTTCCCGAATTCCAGAACACTCTGAGATTCTTGAAGACTCTAGGGCATAAGACTGCCCCCACATGTTCCTCTCTTGCAAAACCCTGAGCTCAGGTGATGCTTGATTGCGCATACTTGATCCTCCTATGTAATTACAAGACGAATACTGGGCAAATTGAGTCTGTAGTCTATGAGATTGGTACTTCCTAAAGTTTTTCAAGTCAGCCTGACCTATACTTGTTGGAAACTACCTGTGGTTTTCTTGAGCCACCTGATGTGAGGGTGGAACAGGTATAATTCTGGGGTGTATGGGTTGATGCAGAGTTCTCACACTCTCTGGTGTTCTCTGAAATGTCCATTGAAATGCATTGAGAGCATTGTGCTGCTCTGGACAAAGCACTAAAAGCAGAGCCTGCACAAAGATGAACACAAACAACTTATCAAAGATGTTTCCACTATAGACTTGTGAGTGTAGAGCATTGGACAAACATATGAAATTGCAACTGAAAATATGAGACATCTTCACAGTCAGAGACAAGTACAAGCACATATGAATCAGTAATTAAAGGTTTGTCTAGATCAAGCTCTTGTCCCTCACGTATAACAACATAGTTAAAAGCCCTATCATGCTACCCTAGGAACAGACAAGTCTTTGAGAACATGCTTGGTTGACATATCCCCCAACTAACATTGCTCTTGTAAACCACATCAATAGATTTCACAATACAAACCTGTGAATGGTGAATCTCCTCCATCAACTCAGAAATCTGCAGACATACAGAGCAAGTTTTAAAAGAGTGTTTGAGAGGATTTAAACCTACTAGCCATGCAAAAGTATGTAAACCTGTCCATTATGGATTTGTAGGCACAACTGCAACCCCTTCTTTGTACACAATTTTCTCACCTAGTGGTGAGAAACTGAATATCACATTAACCTGTTGATTTTCATGATTCGTACCTACATCTTGAGTTGTGCATTTTGAGCACGCAAAACCCCAACTTCCTGTTTCTCACACAACAAAAAAATAAACCCAAGTCTTAGACTTGCATCAAAAACCTAATTCTAAACTTAGACACCAACAAATCATTTTTAAAATCTGGAGTTTCAAATCAGAAGGCTCCATACTTGCATTATATGCTGGCCCTCCCCATCAATTACAGCAATTCGTGGAACATAAACCATACGCAGGTCCTTAATTCTAGCTCGGCAGTTGCATTGTGGACACTAGACAACACAAAACCACCTAATATAAGTTCAAAGTTCACCACAAAATGTGATGGCAAACTTCAGGCTATAAACTTGGATGAACATTTGTGTATACTTGCATAGGCATGTTTGTTGCTTCCCATACCTTCTAAGCATTGTATTGGGGTGTGACAGTTTTTATTTTCACTGATCATAACCTTGCTAAGTTGAAGCTTGCAAAGAAAAATATAAGTTCAAGGCAGTAGTACCTTCCCTTACTTCTTGCCTACCTGTCTAAGCCAGCGCTTGATGCACGATTTCCCAAACAAGTGACCACATGCCAATGAGCTGCAAATGCCAAAACCTCACCTTGAAATCCACTGATAAACCTATGGCTCATGTCTTGAGCGAGGACACAAGATTTGACTTCATCTTTTATCTATTATAAGCTCTCAAGGAAAAATCGAGTCATCTGAAATCAAACATATCACTGGAAATATCTACAAATGGGTTTAGGGTTTAACAAATGTAAACAAAAGACACCAAATGCCTCCCAATGCTCGTCCATGCTTCCATGCATATTAGACATGTGACCACATCTGCTTCCCCATCTCCTGGCCTCTGAGTGCTAACTTGATCAGGCTTTGAGTCCATATCCTCAAAACTGCCTGCAACAATCATCAACAATAGAAGATTAAAACACAACATCTTGCACATAAAGCACTGAAGTGCCCACAAAACTCTGATTCTCACATAATCTACTACCCTCAGATTTCTACTCACCTGCAGGAATATCAAAAGCTGCAAAATCAACATTGGTGGAAGGAACATGAAAATCATCATCATCCTGTTGCTCAGACCCATTGCCTCCTCCCAGATCATCAATATCAGTATTCACTCCAGCAGTCTCATTGTCCGCCCTTTCTTCATCTGAGATTTCAACCACCTCAGGTGTTGTGAGCTGTTGCTCTTGTACCAAAGTTGTCAGTGCCCATGCAATAGTATTTGATTGAACCATTGGCTCATTGTCTGCATGATAAGAAGCATCATATTGACACTGAGAGAGCATCAGCTCATGGCACAAAGCTCCAACTATCAAGTGATAAAATAGTGGAACATTGTTTCTCTGATAGAGAGTGGATCTCCATTAGAGAAACCATGATCAAGGGTTAATGGAACTGGAAAGTTGTTCTGAAACTTGCATTGTCCACAGTACCAAGAAGACTGAGTAACTCACTCATAGCTTCAGGAATCACAATAGGATCTTCAAGAATGGTGACAGGAGCCATTGCTGCATTGTTATTCACATCACCCAGTTGCTTAGCATCGCTTGGAGCGTTTGGTTCATGCTCCAACAACTCCTGAGCCTCCATTTCATTCAAGAGATCATGAAATGTCGTCAGTGTGGAAGGGATTCCATTGAGAGGCTGTTGCTCTAGGACCAAGTTGAAATTCTCTCTTGCCTCTTCTTCTTCTTCTTCCAAAGCCAATATGGCATCATGAGCAGGAACTTCTTTCGCCTCTGACTCTGATGGAAAGCGTTGTGAACACTGTACCAAAAAGTCTTTGTCTTTCTCCTTTTTCCCCTCTGCTTCTGCCATGCCCTAGTCAATCGTCAAGCTATCTCTAGATCTATATCTCACCAGCTTCACAAATTCCACTCCTTGCATTCATTGACTGCTGCTACAGTGCTGCATCTATTGAAACCAAAACAAAAAAAAGTCCGTAATTTTGAGACTTTGAGAGATCTACTTGCCTTAGTACCGAATTCGCCGAAGAGAAGAAGGATTGGAATATTGCTTGAGCTTGGAACAGTACCAGCAGCAACAACTTCTGAAGGTCCGAAATCTGAGGCTAAGGAAGAACATTGACGTAATAAGCAAATTTCCTCGGCAGCCAAGCTCTCGGCTGCAAATCCATCTGAGCTCAAGGGCAAAGTTGCTACAAATTTATCTACAATACGACACACGTCTCCAGCATTGTCTACTGGTTCTCCTCTCGCAGTCGAAGGAGAAGGAGAAGGCCCGTGCTGCGAGTTCGCAGCCAAGAACTTCCTCCTTGATGATCCACCGCTCAAATGGTCGATAGCAGAGGTTGCCGGTATATCAGCGGGATCTTTGGGAATTGGGGGAGGGAGACTCGACCAATGACGCTTGATAGAGAAACGAAGGTGCTTAGGAGGAGGAGCAGCAGCCTCAGCCTCCCTCATCCTCAACCACTCTCTTGAGCATGCCAAGGTTTTCTTCTCACAAAAAGAAAACAGATATACAGAGAGAAAAAACACAAGAATTTGAAACGCCTAAACAAACAATGACACTAAGCTCTCTCTTTTTCTTTCTCTCTAGAAGAGATCAAATCCACTGTCGTCGGCACAACTTCTCTGGGTCTTGCCACCGGGAAAACATCTTCGTTTTCATCTCCGGCGGCATCTTCCTCCCCGGAGGAGCTGATCTCCGATGCTGTTGTGGCATCATCTACGGTATGATGATGATTGTCATTGAAAGAGCTTCTGAACGATCCAACCACTGCCATGGAGTCAAAGAGCCAATCCGGATCCACATATCAGCTGTTCTGTGCAGGAAGTGGCAGAACTCTTCCTCTAGTCTCTCCATCACCAACTGAATCACGTTCTGTGCTCTCTCCAGGGTTGCAGGCTGCTGCTCCTCCTCCTTGTTTTGCACGGACAACTGATCCAGCAGGTTCTGTACCTCGTCCACCGCTTCCAGATACGTGGAAGCCTCCTCTTCCGGGCACTCGAAAATCCTCTGCTGCTTGGCTCGCTCTAAGTATCCCACATGCCATCGAACCACCACATCCTCCGCATGATCAAAGCGCAATTTGATCATCTTCGAACTGCCCGCACCCCGTGAAGAAGGTCGGGAATGCTTTGACTGCAAATCCTCATTTGTAGCTGTTGTGCCTACTTCATGCGAGGTATTAAACTCTAGCTTCTTGGGCTTGTCATTCATGTTGGAGAATCTGTGATCAAAGTTCGAGAGAATTTGGAGCATGTCGTCCGTCATTGCAGTATCTGTGGTGCCTAACGATCTCACAATCTGTTGTGCTGTGATTAGAACTCCCTCTTCTCCATCTGCTGCCATCAGCTGCGGTATTGCCGTATCCCGCACGCAACGCGATGATCTAACCAGTGGTACAAAAACACGGCGGGCCCTCTTCTATAACCTCCAAATCAAGTCATCCTTGCCAAGGAAAAAAAATCACACACAGCAGCAAAGAAGAAGCTCCTGCCTCACTCCTCTACCGAAACAGAGACAAAAAGAAGCCTCTTCTCTCTGCACTTCTCCACCCCGTCCTCCTCCAAAGCTCATGAACAATATCCACTAGTACTACTTTAACTGGTTTCCCACCATCCTAGAACTCTCCCAAAAACACCAAACAAGCCAGACCTAAGTAGTTCTTAGTCTGGAAAAGTAACAAGCAAGCAAGCAAAAAGGGTTCTGCAATTCCTCTAACAAAGCCCAATCTACAAACGAGAAATTGTGCACAACCAAGAGAAGAGTGAAGGAAATCCCATTAGGGTTTCCAACGCCGAGGTTTAGGCTTCCGCTGAGAAGCTCGAGACAGACACCGAAGACCACGACACTCTCCTGCATTCTCCAATTGTGTTTGAAAAAATGGTCGCTGGTTACAAAAATATAATAATGAATAGAATACATTCAATACACAATTGTGGACCCCTTATGCCTAAAATATGTATAATACATTTGGAATATTCACAGGGTTATGACTCATTTGGTGACATTTGCAACTAATGGTAGGTAGAGGGGTCTTCTTGGATGGAAATTGTAATGAAAGCTATCCAAATGAAAGGATGAAATAATCCATTAGTCGTAAGTTAGTCATAGAGTAGTTACAAGCGGCTTCAAATGCAAACAGTAGTTGTAGATATAACCAACAGTAGTTGTAAATGTCAAATAGTCGCAACTAGTCGCAAATTCGTTGGTTGCAAAATCACAGATTTCTACTAGTGATTGCCGCATTTGTGTCTTACTTAGCATAAGGAAGGTTCCAGTAACCAACCATTCGCATTTCCGTTTTGGCCAACCATTTCGATTTCACATACCTCCAAAATGCTTCAATAGTTGTCAACTTGTTTGCCATTTTCCACCTCACTTTTTGCCCATGTGTCTATGTCTTGGTCCTTTGGGCAATTAATGTTCTGCATGATCTTTCCCAAGGATCTCAATGTAGCTACGCAAATAACTGCATCTTTGATTTTGATATAAGCTTGCTTCAACCATGCTCAACGAACATGCCATAAACACAAAAATACTTTTGTGTTGGGCCACACCATCCTATGTGGAATAATCAAAATAAGTTAATACCAACATTTCCAACACATAGCCAACAACATGAAATTCACCACAACACAACAATGAAATCCATGATATATACTCATATAATAACAAGAACATGTAGCACAAACATTTGCCTAATAGCATGAAGCCATAAAAGATGGATCTTCTAACATGAATTTGGCAAGTACCATACATCCACAACACATAATGTCACTTGTAAAAAACATCCATAAAACATTAAAATTTGCTCATGATAAGCATTGAAAACACATAACTTGGCTGCACATGACAAAATTTGGCATTACAGGTACCAACACCTTGTAATATGTCCACTTACAAAAACCAATAACACATAACCCGACTCTAAACAAGATTCCAAACACATGTAGTGTTCCCAATACATAACTTGGCAACATGAACTTGCAATAGAAAATGTGGCCATGTTTACTAACAAGCACCCACAGTATAAAAATATGGGTGGTGGGGAATTTACCTAAAGCCACCTTCACATCATCCACAATGAAGGCATTTGGATGCCAAACATTCTTGACCATCAACAAGCTTTTGTTTAATGCATCCATCCATGGGGCCAAGTCACATTGTTTGTAATTTGATGTGATGAAGTACGCCACAGGGACCCCATTATACCATTCATCAAACACCATCATCGTGTATAATGGAAATTGTAACAACAATGTGATATGATTTACTTTAGGTAGTTGGTTATTACAAAGTCATCACACAAATTATTCACATTCAATACCCCACCACAGTGACATACCTTCTTCTCATTCAATACCCACCATAATTACATACCTTTTTTTCATTTGATCTGAAAGTGGCATCAATAGAAACACCGCTTTCATGACCACATCATAACATCATTTCCCTTTGCTATTTTGTTTGTATCCCAATAGTGAAAGGCATGTTACTGGCTTGAAAACCCCTTTCAACCTCAAGACCATTCTCTTGATAGAAGAAGACCTTGTTTTTGTTTTTAATCACCCACATTCACACACTTTGTGCATCATTCTTGTGCTTATTGTATGTCTCTTTTGCTAACTTACCTACCATGTTTCGAATATCTTTTTCATTCAAGAACAGGTTTTGCGATAGTTCAACTTTATTCTCCATCATATCCTTCACCCGAACTTTGTGTTTATTCATCATTTGATAAGTGGATAAGACCAATCAAAGGTGCTCTATTAACAAATAAGAGATCTACTCAAGTGCAAACATAGAACTTTATTGAAAGGAAACTATAACACCATGCTCACAACACAAAACATAACATCAAGAACTCCTCAAGGTTCTTGTCACATGAAATACACAAACTTGTGCAATGAGATAAACAAACCATCAACACCAAGGTATTTAACTACAAGACCAAATCACAAAAAACCAAACTAAAATAAGTAAAGAAAGTAATTCAACCTTATGAAAGTAACCTAGTTATTTTCCTATTCTAGTAACTAATGAAACCTAACTAGTTGAGCTTGAATTCTCCACATTCCCCCTCAAGCTCAAATCCACTTCTAGTACACCAAACATTTGTCGAAACTTCTTTAGCTTGTCTGTACCTAAAGCCTTTGTGAAAATATCAACAACTTGATCTTCAGTATTGACATGAATAAGGTCAATTTCTTTTACTAGAACTTTTTCTCTAATAAAGTGGTAGTGCACCTCAATGTGCTTTGTCCTAGCATGATAGACTGGGTTGTTAACAAGTAGTATGCTACTGATGTTATCACAATAAATGACAATAGGAGCATCCATTGATTGTCCCAAATTTGAAAGTAGTTTTTGTAACCAAACTACTTCACATGCAAGAATTACTGCACCTCTATATTTTGCCTCCATGTTTGATAATGCAACTGTTGGTTGTTTCTTACTGCTCTAACTAACAGCACCACTTCCAAAAGAAAACATGAAACCACTGGTTGATTTTTTATCTGAAACATTGCCAGCCCAATCAGCATCCGTGTATCCATGTACTTGTAATTGGCTTTTGGCTTCATAAAAAATTCCACACTACAAAGTATGTTTTATGTACCTTAGTATGCGCCTCACTGCATCCAAATGTGGCTTCTGTGGTGTTTGCATGCATTGACTCACCACTGTAATTACATAACTCAAATTTGGCCTTGTGATGGTCATGTAAATCAAACTCCCCACTATGCGTCTGTACATAGTGGTATCCTCCACAAGGTCTCCTTCATTTTGCTCCAATGGAATTGAAATGGGTTTGTAACCTGTCATCCCATATTCGGATAATTTGTTCAAGGCATATTGCCTTTGTAGTAACCATATCCCTTTGGGAGATTGGATTACCTCAATGCTAAGGAAGTAACGCAATTCTCCCAAATCTTTCATCTCAAACTTTTGCTTCAAAAGCTTCTTCAAATCAAAGATGTATGCATCGCTATCTCCTATGATAATCAAGTCATCAACATAGATGACTATGACAATGATCTCATGATCTGTTTTTTTCACATATAGTGAAAAATTTGCATTGCATGTTTGAAATCCACTTGTGACAAAATATTGACCTATCATGTCTAACCAAGCTCTAGGTGCTTGCTTCAAGCCATACAAAGCTTTCTTCAACCTACAAACCAAATTAAGATGTGTTTGGTCCACATAACCTGATGGTTGTTCCATGTACACTTATTCCCGTAAATCTCCATGAAGAAAAGCATTTTTTACATCCATTTGATGTAAAGACCATCCTTTTGTTGTTGCCATAGCAATGATTGCTCTTACAGTTGTCATTTTGGCAACTAGACTATATGTCTCCTCCTAATCTATGCCATAAGTTTGGGCATAACCTTTGGCAACCAATCTTGCTTTGTATCTGCTCACAGATCCATTTGCATTGTGTTTGACTCTGTACACCCATTTGCACCCAATTGCTTTCTTGTCCTTTGGTAAAGCTACCAACTCCCAAGTAGCATTAGCATCCAATGCCACCATCTCTTCATCTATGGCATTATCCCATTTAGAATTTCCAACCGCCTGTTCAAAACAAATGGGTTCAACCTCGTGTGACTCTCACTATGTATGCATAATGATGAGCTACAAAGCCATCATATGTGAATCTTTATACAAGGTACTTGACTCATGTGAATCTTCATACTCCATTGTTGTTGTTGAGAGTTTTCAAAGCTTTCTTAGCCATCCAAGCTTCGAGAGTAGTAACTTGTTTGTTGAATAATTAATTAAATTTGAAATTTGCATTTCAACAAACAGAATATTCTTGAAGATTCAATATTTTCCTTTACAAAATTTCCTTCTTCGAAAAAAACAATTTCGGAAAAATCAACATTTTTACAAATATTATAAGTAGTGTTGAAATGGCCAAGGTACTACAGCATAATGTGCACTTCAAATACACTGAAACATTTCTGGACCACTTTAGGCAAGGGAAGCAGAAGCAGAGAGAAGGAAATTCTGTCAATGGGCTTTCGCTAGACATGTCATCAACAATCACCAGATTTTGTGGTTGATCAATTTGTCATCATCTTGTAGGAGTAACACTTGCAAGAGAATGAGAATCTCTTATTTTTAAGGTTACTTTTTTCCCACACATGCCAACACAAGCAAGCAAGGCGTGCAGCTGTTGAAGGTAATGAAACTAATAAACCCATGATTGATGATTGATTTACCACTAAAACGACCAGTAAACTAAATTACAATTGTGAACTAGTATACATAAAATACACTATAAAACTGCAGAAAAGATTTGGCTATTTTTTTCAACACCACTGTTTGCAATCCTCAAAGAGAGAGAGGGGTATATATGTGACCATACTCCTTTGCCTCTGCAGTCATGAAAAATCTCGGTCTGTATCTTGCACAATTGTTTCATATGGTTGCCCTGTGTGGTACACAAGGTACCCATTCAGATTTGCCTTATGATGTAAAATCTCATTTGCCTGGACCCCAGTAACAGAAAACAAAATCAGCTTTCCGAACTAAACACAAATATGACTTGTGGTGCATATGATGCCTAAACCACTACTCCTTCTTCAAGCAAATGCTAAAAATGAGCTCTCATTTTCTGGCAGCAACTTAACACAACACAACACAACAAAGAGAATCCTGCATCACATTTTCTAGAGTTAAAGGAAAACAATGAGAAAAAGGGGCAAATGTGTGTGCACCTGTATCTCAATGTCCATCTGTTGCCCTTGTGCACCTCCAAGTGGCTGATGAACCATAATCTGTGAATTTGGAAGGCTGTACTGTTTAATTGACATGGTATCAAAAGTACAATTTTACTCATGAGCTTCCAAACACAAGACCACAGGATGTAGAATTTGCGTGAGTTCTGAGTAAAGCAACTTGTCATATAGTTGCTCCTCTACAGCAAACAAACATCTGCAAACACTTGAACCTCAGAGGCAGAACAGAATTTATAGAAGAATAGATAATATTTTAGGACAGGTAAGGTCTTACAGTACCTTTTGTACGAGCACTGAATAGGATGCTCCCATACTGCAAATTCAGCAATACCCAATTGGTCACATATATCTTCCCCAATTGGACTGTGTATTGTTTTAAGGATGCACACTATGGTATAAGGCAAGCTGCAGCCTTTGAAGGATGTCAGGGTCTTGCACTGGCCCATATGATAGGATACAAACATGCTTTTTGTAAGAGGCCATGGCAATTGATCCTGTTGGACCAACATAAATCCCACAGCAGTCTTGGTCTTGGACTCAGATAGAGATTTCACTGTTTATTTATTTGACTGGTGAAACCCTAAACCTGGGCATTGAGGTGCACCCTGAATGGCCATGAACAGAGACGAAAGGATGAAAGTGCCTGGCAGCGAGGCCAACACAAACAGTACTCACATCTGATTGGATATGTCTCATTGTGTCAAATACCGCCATACCTGTTACAACACATGCTAAACATTCTATAAAAAAGTCAAAAGACACATCTCTTTCTTTAGCCTTATACAAGGCCTCCAGATCACATGAGGGATGGGTCCCCTAATGCAGAAACTACTGATGGAACGAACAAAATCTTTTCTTGGCCAACTGCAATTCTGGAGTATGTGAGTTCTGAGACCAGTGTACACCCAAGTTTCTACATTTCTTCAGAGCACTGGAATTCTGCTTACCTGCAGTAACTGAACCCCCAGGGGAATTGACGTAAATGACAATGTCCTGCAAAAATTGAAACTAGAGTTCTTCAGAAGTAGCCCAGCAATCTCTGAAGGACTATGGAACAAGCCTTGTATTCATATGAGCTTGAAAGAGTGGTAATGCAAACAGACTATGAACTTTCAGAGAAATTAGAACTGACTTGTATATGAAACCTGACACCTGAACAAAGATAATACCATACTCTAGATGCAAAAGACCCCCAACAGATATGCAGCATTATCAATCATGCTATAAACCTCTGGACCATTTCCATGAACCTTAGGGCTTGGCTTACAAGACAGACCCTGTTGGGATCAGCAGCATCTAAATACAACAGTTGTGCAACAATTAAATTTGCCATGTCATCATCCACTGCCCCACCACACCGAATTATCCTCTGTTTTCACATTCCCAATCAGAAAGAAAATCAAAATCACTGTGAATTCTACTCAAAAAGTCCCACTAATAGAAATCAAAATCACCATTACTCCTACTCAAAATGCAAAAAATTCTTGCAAACACCTCTCTTATGAGAAAGATGAAACTTCATTAGTCCCACCAATGGCTGTACACTCAATGAGATACTAGAGCTTTCAGGAACCACATGGAAAAGGGGAAATGCGGGGACTGAAAACATGCAGAGTCTGAACTGCTTGAGCATTGCAATCCATACATATTCTAGTGAGGTAAAAAAGAAAAGAACCAGCAGTGCTACAAAACATAAAACTCCAAGAACTACAACTTCATTTTCTTTTCCTGAAACTTGGGAGAACAAACTCAACCTGCTGGAAGGGCTGTGTAATAACACTCTGAAATCACTCAGCTAGCATGAGCGGTGGTCCCTGTCCACCCTGTGCTATGGGTCCGGAATATGCTAATGTCGGTAACTCAAGATCATCCCTGTTTCCCCACCACAACATCTCTCTTTTAAACACCAATCTGTGCCCAAAATCTCCAGTACAAAAACTGCTCCTTGGGAATCCTGATTGCAGGAAAAGCAAAAAAAAACTGTTTTTGAGGCAAATACATCACCTGATAGACTAAAGATTGCAGCTATCAAATGAAGATGGGATCCAATGACCTTCAAATTTTAAAGCAGCTGACACTGAGATTTTCCTGCATTCACATTTAATGCACAAATCCACATAACTTTCTCCAGTGGAAATCAGAGGAATATGAGCAATTAAGAACTGAAAAGAGTTTTTCAGGGGTGGAAAATTGCTAAAAACCACAAGATTACAAAAGTATTTAATCCCTGGATTTAGAACAACCCATCTAAGTAGACTTTAAAGAACTCAGATTCCTGCTGAAAATTGAGATTTCCAGAGTGCTTTTAATTAGTGATAATTGGAGTGACATACATAGATAGATAGGAAGCACAGTTTAACAAAGACTATGAGAATTTTGCGAAGGGTTTAGGGTTCCAGAATACATATATAATTGATGTTGGGAAGAATATCAAATTACAGAGAAATCTCCACAACATCAATTCAAAGGTACTTTGACAAGGAGTGCAGTTATAAGCTTATGAGTTCCAGAATGTATATGCATGGGATCACACTGCTAACCCTAATTCTTTAATGGGGACCCTTTTCCTTCTGGACCCTAAACACTAAACCCTAAACCCAAGCTTCAGAAACTGGTGATGCCAACCCACTAAAAACGTTTTTGGCAATTGATTGGAGAAGAGAATGTGTGGATGAGGAGACTAAGGCAAGAGAAGGGCAGGCACAACATAAATACCTTGGGTGCTTTCGTATAGGGAGAGGAAGAGGCAAGGAGTAGGAAGGTTGTTTATTGAGTTGAAAATGCGTCACAAGCTGAGCCTTGGAAGGAAGTAGAAAAGACGATGCCACTGGCTGCTTTACCACCCAAATGACGGTGCTTGCCATCCCTCCACACCTCCAGGAAAATCCGCAACAAAACACACATACACACAAACCACTTCCAACAGTCCGCCTACTCTCAAAACCAAGTCTCTGCGCTGCCGACCCACTACTGCCTAGAAAAAGAAAGCATGCGCCATCAACCCCACTTCGAAACCCGAAATCCTCCCCGAAATTAAAACCCAGAGAATCCAGAAAACCCAGAGAATCGAAGAAAACAGGTGGCTGTTTTCGAAAAGAGCTGATTTAGGGTTCATGTGACAAACTATTTTTGAATGTGTTTCTTTATTTTTAAAAAACATGCTCTAACCATCCGTCATGAAAATCTTGATGCTCTGATTGTGTGTTTTTGTGTTAACCCTACAAAACTTTATTAATAAACACATCACAGATCTAGAAAATGTACAAGGGAAAAAGAAAAATAAAAAGGATTAATCTACAAAAATGAAGCTAACACAAACTAGATGTCAAAATCTCTCTCACAACAATTGACTCCTTGTAGGAGGTAAGCAGTGGTGATCCGGGGTGCATCTTGTGTTTTCATCCCACATGGAAGTTGGCATCTCAAGCAAAGGCAGCAAAAATGTTGTGAACTACATCATGGATGCATGTGTGCTCATTGCCGTGGGTGGAAGATAATAGGTGGACACCTGTAGCATCAATGGGATGTGTGCACACACATTGAGGGATACCTACAATTGAAAGATGTGGTAATCCAAATCATGTTCGTAGCATTGTGGAGAAGGATGGGGAAAATAATCAAAAGGTTGAGAAAGCTAGTCAAGTTGTAAGCCAAGTGCTTGCCTCAGGGCTGAAACATGATAAGATTTGAGCACAATGGGTTTCAAATATCTTGTCGAAAAGCATTCTAGAACATGTATGATGGTGCAAATGTTTTGAGATGGAATCGTGAAATTGAACCATTTTTGGCAATGTCCTTGATGATGTGGAAAAGATATCTTTCCATCTCTCTATAATTTCTTCCATTGAATTGTCTTCAAAAAAAAGATCAATTGTTTTTTCATCTATGTTGGCTTTGTTGGCTCTACTTATAAACTAAAAGTTATGGAAGGATGTACCTAGTTTTCATTTGGTCCCACATTGTGAAGAATGTTCCAAGTGTTATTAGTTATTATTCTGAAATGTGAATTAATTTTCCTAGGAACTTCATGGAACCTTTGTTATTTTAACTTTCATTGTCACCATCTATGTGTGTATTGTTAATGTTTTGGTTGGTTGTCAAGTTTTGACTTACAACCCATAACCTTTAAACTCTATTTCATTAATGACCTATCAGTTAGTACAAGGTTTAGCACCTCATTGGCCCAACAACTCCATAACATTTAATTGGTTGGATGAAGATTTCATAACCTCTCTATATGGGATGAAAGGAGGGTGTCACAATTTTCACGAAGGATGGTCACATCCAATAACCAATTCAAGGTCATCAATTATTGGAAATACCTTCAGCATTACCATGCCTCAACTATTTTTAGTAATCAATGACTTCTCATAGGTTACCTAATTTGTAATTGTCCTTCATGAGAACATCAACCCTTTGATTGGCTATTAGGTTGTGAATTACAACTAATGTTCGCCATGTATGGTTAAATCCACCAATTATCAACATGCATAATACCACAGTTAGCAACAATTCATATATGCATTTTGCGCATTTCCCATATTTGGAACTATTGGTAACCAACTTCTGTAAGTCATTTCATATATCCTTACTTATATACATATATGCAATCTAGGTTTTTTCATTATTTGTATTCATTGTTATGTTTTGATGAGATCTTAAATATGCATAATTATGTTATACATATCCTTGATATGGTGTTTAGGTTTGGATATGTACATCTAAATATGCATATATTTACTAATAGGTTTAGGGTTTTCAAGCTTTCCAACACTAAACATTTAGGTTTTCAAAATTCCTAATCAACATCGAATGTTTAAGGTTTTGAAGCTTCCCTAGTCCCTTGGTCTCCTTTTTGTCGCAAAAGCGGTGTTAAAAGTTTTGTCCCTACTACAAACTTTCTTTGTGTTTGAACCTAAGGTTTGAAGAGTGAGTTTTGTGTATTAACGTTTGAGGTTTGAGGCCTAAGCATCGAAGGTTTAAATGTTTGAAAATCTAAGCATTTGAGGTATAAGGTCTAGTTTGAACATTAAAGGTCTAGGTGTTTAAAGTTTAAGTGTTTGAGGTTTAAATGTCTAAGGTGTGAGGTTTGAACTTTAAGTTTTAAGCATTTGAGGTTCGAAATTTAAGGTTGAGGTTTGAATGTTTGAGGTGGGCTCATTCACACTCAAGGTACCATTTTTTTGCCAAAAGACCTCAATATTGTCCTTGATTTTTTTCTTTTTTCTTTGAAATTACAAAATGGCAAGTTGTAATCTGATTGGTTGGAATTGGGTGGTCAATTTTCAAAACAAGCAACTTTGGTCAAAATTGGGTTTTGAAAATTGACCCATTTTCATGCCTGACTCTTGTCTTCATGCCCTAATCTTATTTTCAACTTTCTTTAAGTCTTGTTTGTAGGTCTCTTCATCATCGCTTAATTTGCCCAATATCCCACCTATACTTGGTATTTTGCATTGATAAATTTCATCTCTTTCTTTCCAAACTCAAGGTATAAGTCTAAATCTTTAGGGATTCAACAAGGCATGTTTGTTTGTCTTTTGCAAGAGAGCCAGGAACTCAAAAAATGAAATCTCACACAAAATGATCACAACATGAAAAATGTGTGGTTGTTAATGTGTGCTATGAAAGCTCATGGATAAAATACTCATTGAAATGTAATTCTAACGGTCTACTAATCATTGTCAAACAACAACCACAATTTTATTTTTATTTTTTTTACAATAGTGGTTTGAAATTAATGTGGTAACATTGACTAATGTAGTTTTTTGCCAAAAGAATTATTTTTCATACATATTTTTTCCTCATTTTATGGCATTTCTATTCAAAATATGTTGCCATATTTTGAACATCACAAAAAACATTTTAAAATAAAAGTGGTGTAGTAGTTAGTTAAAACCAATTTTCGTTTTCTGATTCTTGGGAAGTAGAAATAACTTTTTCTTTAGTTAAAATAAAGTAGTTTTAGTTTCATACATGTTGGCTAGATGTAAAAAAGTTTGTTCAACTAAGGTAGTTTGAGAATCATAGTTTTTGGATGATGTACATACACAAAATTAAATTTTTTATAATATTTTATAGTTAATAAGTTCTATTTTACTTAAATTGATTGCCATACATTTTTTTTAAAATCACAAATTGAGTATGTGTGTCACAAAATATATTGAAAACATTTCAACCAAAAAAATTGAAATAATTACCAAACATCATAAAAAACATTTAAAAATAAAAGTTGTTTTTTAGCATGTGTTTTTATGATTCAACACTAAAAGTTCTAGAATTTTAAAGGGTGTTGATGTTTGGGCTCCCAAGAAAATACTTCAAATTCGTATCCCTTTGGCCCAAATATATAAAACTTGTACAAAATAATTTTGAGCAAAATATTTGGGTTCAAAAGTAATTTGCATTGGAGAAGATATGAATTCACATATAAGGAACACCACATTGAAATCAATTTCATCTTCTCCTTTATATTTGTTGGTGCTTGTCATAAGTACATTATTACAAAAAACACTTTGACAATTTTAAGACATACCTTATTTTAGAGGACAAGGGGAAATCTAAACGTAGCTTGGTGAAGTACTATAGACTTGGAGTGAATGCTTAGTCCTTTAAATCCTTGTCCATAAACATGTGCTATGCAAACTTCTTCAACAAATAACATTTTTCATCCAAAAAGTTTATTTTAACAAAGATTATGTCCAATGTGGCAAAGAATATTCTTGGCATATTCCATCCATGTCATCAAAAGATGCTTAAAAAATCCCATCCTACTCATAGGCTCATGCTCACAAGCTCACGTTCACGTTCACATGCTCACAATATAACAATCTTCCATACAAATGCAACCACATGTCAGGTGAGGGTAACAACTCATAAAATATAGAGGAACCTTGCTCTTGAATTAAGAACTGCAACCATCATACCATATCCAATGCTGCCTTGGCTTGAACCCATCTTTCACCAAGTCCTCCCAATGCAAAAGTAAACAATGTTGTACAAAATAGTTATCATGAGTTTTGTCATCATATATGTAAAAGTGCTATCTCATGATAGTATTTGAATCTTCATAATTTAAGTTAAGGTTTGGATTCCTCATCCACGAAATGTGCACAAGTATTGTCACTTAGTAGTTATGCTAATGCACAAATTGTATTTCAGTTTGAATCTCAAAGTTATAGTTTTCGACAAAATCAATTATCAAGATAATAATGTCATTTGGAAAGGTTTCAAGGCAATTCCGAAATTGTTGGTCCTGCCACCTTGTAACAAAATTATGACACACAAAATATTGCAACTTTGGCTTCAAACACTGCATTAGCTCATTGGAATTGGTGGACTTGTAGATGAGTTTAAGTTTTTTCTTTTCCTCACCTTTCTTTGTGACAATATTCTCCATATTAAAGTGTTTCCAAGAGACTATAGCAATGAGGTCCCCTCTTCTTCAATTGGGCAAAGTGAAAAATTCTTGACACCATAATAATCACATTTCCCAAAAAATAGAATCTTGAGCATGCCATCCTGTGCGGGGTTCCTTGGTACATAAAATTGCTTCCCACAATGCAGTTAAGCCAAGATATGTGGCATGCTTTCTCATGCAGCCACTATCATCATTAAAATAATCATCGTAGTCACAAACCTTTTCATAGTCACAATGAAAATCAGAATGCAATCCAAACTTTTCATGTATGTAATTGAACTCAAGTCTTAATTCTTCAAGTTCCACATGATATATGCAACAACATACATTGTGGTCTTTCATTCTTTTCACCCAAAATGCATGCAATGCATCAAATGCACACTTACATATAATAACAAATGGATTGGCTTTATAAAAATGTAGAAAGAACTCCATCTGCAACAACCATGTGAATCTTGTTAGTCATTAAAAATCATCAAGGCTAGGACTAAAAAGCAATTGTGACCCATAAGATCATACCCTAAATTGTCATTTGGATTTAAAGTCAAGAGAATACATGGAATATTAATAGTCAAGACTACTTATCACAATTTACTAGTAATCCTCTCCTATTTGTAATAGTCTATAAAAAACACAAATAATGTGTTGTGTTAATAACTTCACAAAAATAAAAAATTAGTTGTGTGGTTGTCCCATAATACATTCACACACATGTAGAAAGCATCATACATAGAAGGCAACATCCTCACTAATTACTCTTCCCAACACGGGCCATCAAGATTTAATTGAAACTAATCCAAGCTCAATTTTGACTTATTTGAAGCACAATCAACCTTTTGTTTTGACATTTTTTCTTCTTTCAAAAAGTCCTACTCACCAAATAATAATATGCATTCAATCAATTAAAAGATGGATTATAACACATGTTTAGTGTCTTTAAAGTTTGGGTTAAATACATTGAAGATCACCCTCAATGCAAATGGCAGTAAGGGTTACCTTTGATCTACAATTTGCTCCAACATAAAACACACCAATTAGGAGTAGTAGTAATAAATGTTCTCAATCAAAGTTAAATATAGAGCTGCATTTTTAAATGGTTATTCATCACTTGGCTGCAACTTATTAATTCCTTGAAATAGAAGTTTATACAAGTGACTTGATGGATTATCCTTACATAGTTTTTGCATTCTATCAACATAACATGTGCACTATCAAATAACATTAAGGAAATTGGACATCAATATAAAAAACACAAGCAAATCAAAAGTACTAGAACTTGGCATATAACAAGAATAAATATTATTTTGAAAGTGATTGTGTGGCACATTCATATGTACATTGATGTTCCAATATCACACAAGGCACAAAAAAATTCTTCAAATTTCTAAATTGTCTAAATTCCTTGACCATTAATGTTCATTATGCACATAGTCAATGCAAAAGCAACTATTAGTCAATTTGTACATTTAAAAATTCATTGCAAACACCATTTAAAAGTATTAAAAATTTAACAAACCGTAAGGTTGTTAGATTTCAAAATTGAGCATAGAAGGTTAAAATTGTAAACATGAAAAACATGAAGTTCAAATATAACACAATAATGAATTTATGAATAGATGGGCATTATCATTTACCAGCATACAAATGAAATCTCAAATTGGCCACATCAATAGAAACAACAAAACAAAACCAACCTTCAATTTAAGGTGCCCAATTATAACAACAAGTGACATACTTCTAAAGGAGGCGCATGCATAGCAAAACAAAAGCCTAACTCATCAAAATGCCATTCTCAATTATTTCAAAGAAGTCACATGCAAATGATTGTGAGGCATATTCATACACACTGATTGTCAATGATAATCTTGAGACTCAAAAACACTCATCTATACATGAACTGATTGGCAGTCCTCAATAGTTTGTAAAGATCCATATAAAGCACAACCCATTTCCCTTAATTTCAGAACTATTTCACGATTAGTCTTCACTAGAATCATAGTTGATGTAGAATATACAAAAAGTCACAAGAGTACCTAGAAACTTGCAACTTGTAAACCCAAGTATGCATATATTCACAAGAGTATCAAGAAATTCACTTGAACTATGAAGAAAAATATGCATAAAGTCACAACAATGTCCATAAACTCACAAATTACAAAACCAAGTTTGTGAGTAGTTAGAGATTCACAAACTATGAAGAAAAATATGCATAAAGTGACAACAATATCCATAAACTCACAAACTGCAAAGCCAAGTATGCATAAAGTCACAAGGGTATCAAGTGACTCACAAAATGCTAATTCAAATATGCATAAAGTCACAAGAGTAACCAAAAATTCACAAACTATATAGCCAAGTATGCATAAAGACACAAAAGTATCTTGAAACTCATCAATTGTAAAGTTTAGTACGCAAAGTCACAAAAGTATGCAAAAACTCACAAACTTCTCAAAACACAATTCATTAATAGTCTTCATTAGTTTGTAATGGTCCACATAAATCACAAGTCATGTCCTTTGATTTTACAATTGAAAAAAAATTCATTATTAGTCTTCATTACTCCTACATTGATGCATTCTATGCATACAAAGGAAACTAAAAATCAACATGGAGACATGGAAATCACTACAAGTGTCAACAAAGTTGAAGGTAATGGTGGAATGTTGAACTATTGTACACACAAAGCAAAAAATCACCTGAGAATGCTTAGAAATTCAAACTATAAAGCAAAGAAAGTAAAGAATCTAAAAATCACATACTATAAAGCAAAGTAATTCTTTTGATCCCTTTCTCACAAGTGTGCAACAATCACATTAAGGTTTGCAATGTAATTTGTTTTGAAGATTTAAAGTTCATCAAATTTCATGCACCTTTCACCAACACGCACAAAAGAGCATCGTGCAAGAATAACAAACACACAAGTCTACAAATCATAACCTACTTTGGAGACATGAAGTTTCGAAAGTTTCATGTTCCACACACCCATCAACAACACCCACACAAACATTTAATGCAAACAATTTCTATTAACTAATAATGATGCACCCCCAAACTCTTGGATAGACTCAATTTCGAGTCCAAAAGTGAAAACATCTAAAGGACAAAAAGTTGGGGCACACTCCCTAGCTCATAACACTTTGGGGGTAGAGGGGCATGCTGGAGCTCTAGGATGGGGACTAGGACGAGTGACAAGCGGAGTCCCAAAATTCCCTAAATTGGGACTCTCATGACTTTGGAAGCCCATAACTTTATGTGTAGACCTCTAATTAAAGTGAGGTTTAAAACAAAGTTATAGTCCTTGTCAAGAACTTTTTAATAGTATATGTTATGCCACCTACATGCAAGAAAATCAAGGTGATTCTTGACTTTTAGTGGTCGGAAGACAAATTGGCAATTTCTCCTATCCCTTCTTTTAGCCATAACTTATGTTTCATGTGCCAAAATGGGTCATGTGAACCCATTTTAGACATTTAAGTACTAAGATCTTTCTAATGACATAAGGACCTTTTTAATCCAATGAGTTTTGATCCCTATAATCACCCTCAAAAAATTCAAAAATCCATCTGGACTCCAATTCCCAAAGTGGGAGCTCACGGAATGTGGGGGTTCATTCCCTCACATTTTCCTACACTCTAGAGAGCATGAAATGTGACTCTGAGGCTTCATTTTTGGCCCGCACCTTTGCAAGCCTTTGCCTTGGTCGCGAACCCAAGGCTAGGGTTGCCACAAATAAACCCTATAACTAGTTTTCACATTTACAAAACCAACCACTAGACTTGTAATCTCCAAACTTTCGAAACCTTTAATTTTCATGTAGAAGAAAAAACATACACAAAAATTGGAGATGACCATTCCTTATTAAAATAATTATGTCAAAACAATGATGGAAACACAAGATTAAACATACAAAACTTTCAAGAATGTTGAGTAATCAAGATGAAACATCAAACTTGTGTTTCCATGAAGTATTGTGTTGATTTTTCACCATAAACATGTTTTGCTAGTCTCCTCCTCACCACCTCCTTTTGATTAAGGCTCCTATGTGTTTCAAAGTGCCACCAAGACAAAATGATTGCCTTAGTTTGTGGAAACAAATAATCTTATCTTCTATTTTGTATTAACAATGTCCAAAGAAACTCATTTGATGATTACATCAAGTGCCTATGGTGAATAGCCATGGCAACAATTCTAGGATGCACATTTAGTAAATGGGCTTTTTGCCTAATTGAAAAGTTTGAGTTAAAACTGACAACTATTGTTAATATGGCATGTTTTGTAGCTAATTTGGTTGGAATGCACAAATGTTTGACCTTTGATAAAGATTTGATAGGAGTGCTGCTTCTGTTGGATATGGTAAGGATTTGTATCATTGAATTCGGTTGCAATACCACACTTGCAGAAATCTGGTTACAATGGTGCTTGCATGTCCAAATCTGTGATGTCCAGCTGCC
>Ga0209208_10003752_pt1 | contig 21732 bp, 20 predicted proteins | sample S1TSphfallax_3_FD_187694 | JGI IMG/M metagenome (GOLD analysis project Ga0209208, IMG submission 187694) | Host-associated microbial communities from peat moss isolated from Minnesota, USA - S1T2_Fd - Sphagnum fallax MG (SPAdes) (version 2) | ecosystem: Host-associated > Plants > Peat moss >...
AAACATGAATTTAATAGTGGAAAGTGTTATGATGTTTCTTGGTAATTTGTAGCTTGCACTTTAGTTTTTTTATTTTGTATAGTTGGCTACTGGACATATCTTTGTTCCATTGTTTACAACTCATTGTTCATCTATTAAACCCCAAATCTCTAGTTTTCATAAACCATAGCACCATTGTAAAAAGAACCTCTTATGAAATCCCAACAATTGAAAAGTTAATGCGAATGAATCTAAATTATAATTTCAATAATACTGATATTCTTTTCATTGAATCTTAAACTCCATCACTCCCCAAATTGCAAGAATGTCATTGCAAAATTAATAACAAATTGTTTCAATTCACTAATTTTTCATAAATAGTTTTTTGACTTCACATGAAGTAATAATACATTGCACGTATAATTTTTTTTTGTTGATTACAATTGCATGTTAAAAGATTAAAATCTTGTGATATATAAAATCAAAGGAACTTGATGAAACTACATAAATAAAATGTTTATAAGTATTATCATCTTCTCAAGTTTCAACTCAAAATGGTTGTATTATTGTCACTCTGTCACCTAAAAAGGAGGACCTACAAATCCTCTCAATGCGACTGACGTTCCAACCTGCCTGGACTCAGACGAGTCCTTCCTTGCACAGAAACAAGTAACCACTCTTATCAACTTCGGCAGATTGTCTTCCTTTACACTCTGATCATTGCCAGACGGGGACTTCATGCACACCTATTCCACCGAAATGTCTGCAGGAGCAAGAGCTTCCAGCTTTCCTCCCACAGTTTGCAATTACACAAGCACACAAATGCACACCACCTCTACAGAAGCCAACCCATTCAAGACAGAACCACAAAAACAAAGCCTCAGAGTCTTCCCCTTGTCCCTGAGCTTTTAGTCATATTAACAAAAATGAATGAGTAGAACTTGTCTGCTCTTACAATGTGTATTCCTAGACTCATGCAGTACCCCTAAAAGAAAAACCGAAACCAGTCCCTCTCGCTCCTCATATGCTAATTCCCTGGAGAGATTGCTAGCCTGAAACTACCAGATCAGCGCAGCGGAAGAAGATCAGACATCAGTTTTAACAGCTACCCTCCTACCTCCAGAGAGTGCTCTCCATGACATAACCCGCCTCTCCCTTCAGTCCCACCGTTCCAACTTAAAGGATCCTTCCCTCTCCCACCAAAACTTCTCATTCAAGCTTTCATTGTCCGTTACAAAACCTTAGCCGCCCAGATCATAACTCCGCCGCCTTCATCACTTCCTGGTTTTCGGCGGATCTAATTACTTAAACCCTTCAGCAAAAGATCAGCACCAGAAGCAGAAACCCAGTGACCGGAACCAGGTGGGTGTTCGATCTCCCCACAACCGGTCACAACTCAATCAAAATGATGGCAAATTTCATTATCCACTCAATCCTTGCAATAAAGCATTTGCTTGTAATGATAACTTACAACATGTCAAAGTCGTGCATGCAATGCAAATTTTTTATTTATAATAATCAACATCTAAATGATTATGGAAAACAAGTGCAACAGACGTTATCAATGGGCATGATTTAAGTTTGAAGGACCTTGTATAAAAAACATTTAATGAAGTATCCTTTAAATAAACAAAAATATAAAGATCATTGATGTACATAAAAAAATATTTCTATTTTTTTCAGCATTTAAAAAAAAACCCCAAACTACAAAAAAATAATTTTAATATATATATATATTTCAAAAAACCCTTTTGAATACTTACATTCCAAAAATTAAGAAATTAATGCATGATAGTAAAAATTATCTTGCCTTTGATCATTCAATTTTAAAAATCAATATAATAAATTTATTATGGGTTTTTGTAATTATTATTTTTATTCATTTATAAATTATTTAAAAAAATTGACTGTCCACTTCATCATACTTTTAACACTTCTGATTTTTTAATTATTTGAAAAGTATATACTACAAATAAAATGAAAAGCTTGGAACTTCAAATATTATAATTGGGGTTTAATTTAAAGAAAACCAATTAATAGCATGAGTTAAAATGTGAAGGCTTAGTCAACTACCTTGTAAAATATTAATTATCTGGCCTGTCAAACTCTTGGTTCTGCCCATGTACAATGATATTGTGAAGATGGTCTTGATCATGTACTACAAACATATATGCACAATTTATTTACTTCAATCCAGGTGTGACTGCTGTGCACACCATAGATGTTGATATCCACATTGAAATTCCACACACCAGAAGCATTATACATGATTGATAACAAATAGACTGAAGGCATTGTGTAGGTTTGAATCAAATGCTCCTTTTGCAATTTCATCTCCCAACTCCACACCACCATTAATTCTGCAAGCACCAAGCAAGGCCATCCATACTGAAGCATGTGGCTCAAAGCACATCCTCCTAATCCGATCATTTGCCTCATTGAGACCACCAAGATAGCCTAGACGATTCCATGCAGGTGCATAATGACCCACAGTTGCAGATATCCTGTAAACTAAAGCCATGGAAACAAGAAAGTGCATGCCCACCTCTCATTCACTGCTAGGTGGAGAATTCCCAGGAAGCCCTGGGAGCCCTGGGAGGAGGGCATTCCATTATGAAAAGTTGAGATCCCGTGGCACCTTTTTTTATGAAGGCCCTTCTATGGGAAAAATCAGGATCAGCCCTCCTCTCTCTAAGAAAGTTGTATACAGGCACATCAAAAATTGAAAACTGGAAACACTTTGATACCAAGTCTAAGCTATGTATGCTAACATGTTACAGAATCCCTACCTCCCCACAACATAAATACTGACTGCTCTCAGAGATAGATGAGCTCCAAATAGTGGCAGCATCAGCCTTCCTAAGGCTTTCTGGTGCACACCCATTCCCTATCTTTTTTGGCCAAAGATGCTTAACTTCCAACTTTTTTCTTTCAACTGCAGCAAATCCACCTGAGACAAGGTGCAAGCCAAAGTACACCTCACCTTACATTTTGAAAAATGGTCATACAAGCTCTGCTCCATGGTGTAAGAGAGTTCATTATTTCCCCATCAACTGCCAATCAGCAGTGCTGCTCTAAGCCTCGCCTTCTTCATACAACAATGTCTGTACCTGTATTTCACTCTCTTCCACAGTAATTTCACAACAATGCCTTGATTATGAGACTGATTGCAGGTCTCTTGTGTTCATGGATCTTTGGATGTAGGGGAAAGGGTAGGTGTGAGAGGTGGTCAAACTGTTTGAAGGCACTCAGCAGGCATCTCACCAACTGGATACCATTCCAAGCTACATCTTTACAATGAAGAGATTGCCTCAGATTGATGCAGTCTCTGTTTATCACTCCTGTTCAAGGAAAGAATAAGATTTGTAAGACACAAAGGGAGACAGTACCCTTGAGGGTGAAGAGATACTGCGTCACTTGCCTCATTGGCAGACCATGACATCATTCTTCTGTGAGTCACTCCACCCCTTGTTCCCAAACTTAGGAAAAATAATAGCTGCTTTTGTGCTCAATCATCAAAACTTGATTCTGATATGACTTTGTAGACTCCACCACTTCTTCATGTGAAATTATGAGTATCTTCTAATTGCTTGCTCAGAAAGTGAGAATTTCTAGATTTGAGTGGAGCTGGATAACATAATCCAGCAGATAAATTTCTAGTGTTGATACAGGGCTTGAAACACTTGGCAGTTTCACAGAGTAGCTCCAGTGAATGCTATCTTCAGAAGGGCTTTCCCTCTGGCAGCTTTCTTGCTCTCCCACTGGTGGTTGGTAAATCTTGAACCTTTTGATTGGGATCATCCTGTTTCTTGGCCCAAATCGGGGCTCTGTCAGCCTCATAGCGGTAGTCATAGAAAATCTCATCACCTGCAAGAATGCGCTCCTTTGCAAAAATACCCACTCTGTGATCTCCTGACACCATTATCACCTGCCATAAGTAGAAGAAGCTGTAATTACAGAGTTTAAGAATGATCTCTCTGGCACATCTACACATTTTTCCAATTATTCCCAGACCAAACATTTTGGCTTTTCTCAGAATTCTTTTACAAGCTTATAGATGTCTAGAAACAGAGTTTCTATCCTTGTGTATTTGTTTACATTTTCATGGCAAATGCACAAACTGAGTACAGTATTGGAGCTTGACATGCACCTTAGCATGACAGTTGGGGTTGGGAGAATGGTTTGCAAACTTTAACTTATCCCCCTTGCGACATGCATCCAGTACGTACTGTAAATCCAATCCAACAACCATTAGCCAAACATTCCCCACTTCCCCACCTGAAGTCCAGTTTCTTCAGAATTGGAGGATTTCGAGAAGATTCTAAATTGTCTATGTTGAAGGCCTGTCTGGGGAAGTGATCAATTGAATGAATAACCAGGTACCTCATTCATGGTAGCTGGCATGATACTACAATCTAGGCAAAAAGGTGTGATACATCCATCCATTGCTCTTGTAACTGTGAAGGTAAATTCAGAAAAGGACGTGGAGCTTGCCTGATCATTTAAATTGAAAAGGAAGGATGAATTTTCGCGGTCATAGATTTTACCACGCTTGTCAGCCTCACGATGAGAGATTAACTCGCCTGTGTATTCTCCAAGATATTCATGCTTGCCAACTGGGTTCTGCACCATACAAGATGAGGCACTTTGACAGAATCAACATCTTTGTATGGATCACATTTGAGAACACCACGATTATATGCTGAACACCAAGAAAAAATATCTACAATGTTGCAGAGAAAACTCCATAATAAAACTATGAAGGTAACTAATGTGTCTGGTCCAGCAAAACCCAAAAGACCATGATAAGAAAGAACACAAGGAACACAGTGTCACTTTAGCACTTCAACTCAAGCATACCCCCACAGCTAGAACACTAATGGCACAAGCCTGCCTGAAAATCAAGAAAGATTTATGAATAAGGTTCTAACCTTCAAAAAAGCACCCCATCCTGCCACATCAGACCTACCCAAAAGTACCTGCATGGTTTCAACCACAATTCTCAGTCACCGACACCTTCAGCTTATCTTCCCTACGAAGTTTTCTAATCATCAATCTCTAAAAATAGAGATGGCAAACTAATTTGCAATGTCTAGGTTTACAGTCAGGATTGAGATGTAGACTGCACCCGTTGCTGTTGTTTCAGCATAACCTTCATGTTACGGCAATCATAGCTGTCCCCTCGCAGAGCTGGCCCTCCAAGTGTACCATCTCCACAGCTGATGAGCCAAGTACAGATGTGTTAGACTCAGCAAGATGCTCAAGATTGCAATTGTGCTGATGCAGAATCTCATCAATTTTGACAAGCTCCTGAGAGCTGCCTAACCCTCCAAGAAATTCTGCATAAAAATAGTCACAATTTTTACTCTATTTGTTTAATGTTCATTTGACCATGGTCTGAAACCTCTGCAGTCCTTCATCATCTCACCAAGAATAATCTAACACTTTTACGGTGTGATAGCCCTTGAAAATATTTCCCTGGTACTTACCCAACCCAGCAGTTGCGGCAGACATCAGGGTCACACTCTCGACCTGCAGCAAAGCAAGGACATTGCCTGCTGCAGCACTGGCTCTTTGCACAATGACAACCTCGGAAGCGATTTTTGCAGCTCTTTGAGCACCTGTCACATGGCATACCAATTGTTTGACCCAGCACCCTCCTGAATGTGGCTGAGCAATAGAAAAGTAACTTTTTTTTGTGGGAATCTACAGAATTGCCATAAAATAGAAGAACAATTTCATCTGAAAATACTTGCAGTACTGGAAGATTGAAACTTACCCACAGTACTTCTCACAGCAGGTTCCATTGAGCAGGCATGGGCACTGTTTGCCACAGGTGAATAAACAACTGCAGGGTGTATACTGCCGGCATGGTTGATCCTTCCCATTGGCCATTCGCTTCCTTATCAATGGGTGCACTACTGACTTCCATGTGTACTTCAGCTTACGCACTCTGCCTTTTCGCCGGCCACCATACATCCGTGCCCGGTTTTGTGCATCAATGTCCTGCATGGTCTTTGTGAACTCAGCAGATGCAAAGATAGCTTATACAAATACCAGAGGTTGAGAATCCAACCCTCATGGAAGGATGTCTCATATGACCTGTAAATCTCACACAGTACAATAACAGTGCTAACAGACTTCCTCTAGAACCTTTTGTCCTACTTTGCTTCACATCAACCTTGATCTGCACTATGCACCCTCACTTAATGGACAGAGTGCTTGAGTGAATTCTATGGACATAGGGAAGAGAAGTGGAATGGGAAATGTGAAGCAAACCAAGCTATCAGTGCAGCGGCGGACACCATCAGGTCCATCTCCAGATGCTTCTTGCTCTAATGTGTACTGAGCCACCTCCGCACATGACTTGAAGCCTTTAAGCAGGTTCTTTGCTATTAGACAACTGTATTCCCCATGCTCAGAAAAGAACACGTTTTAACATCAATATGTAAGCCAAATCTGTCTCTTGTTAGAATCTGAAAGGTGAAACATCTGTATCTGACAAATGAGTATGTTCCAGTTTCTATACCTGTTTTTACCAAAGATCTGCAGACCCTTCTCATACAGGCCCATCTCCAGCATTGTCCAATTGTTTGCCACCTCCACTTTGCCTTTGCCCCTAGCACTAACATTTGTCCGAGTCTCCTCTTCACTGTCCATGCTCAGGGGTGCAGGCACATTATTTTTCTTTGACGGTATTAGCTCTTTACTTTCAGCCTCCAGTGGAAACCCACCTTCCACTTTATCACTTCCCTCCGTGTGCTTGTCTCTTGTCAGGCACAACCACTTGCTGGACAACTTGTCACTACCAACATCTACAGGCCTGTCACCTCTGTCTAAGATGGTGGTCACCTCAACCTGAACAGACAAAACGCAGCTCTTCACAATACTGACATATGTTCATTGAGTAGCTTGGATGATATCCTTGCACCAATGACACAAGATTGATTCACACACTGAGTCAAGTTTTAGGTTAAGTGTTTTAGAATCCCAATCTGAAGACAAAGTTACCCTAAGCAAAAAATACTGAATCAAGCACACTCGGACAGTAAACTTGCCTGCTGCAGTGTTTTTGAAGTGGCTGCTTCACCTGTCATTGACTCTTGGATCACAATCTCACAGGAGACGAGAGAACCCTCCTGGCTCTGCTGAGAATAGAAGGCTTCACTCCCCTCTCCTTGCATACCTGCCTCTTTGGGTTGACAAAGTAGTGACTTCCTTGACGGACTCAACAATTCCTTTAGTTCTTCTGATTCGTCTCGTTGCATGAGTGGGACTACACCTTGGGTTGTCTTTTGTGAAGATTCCACAGTCTCTTTTGAGGTAGAATCCAAAACTCCTTGTCTGTAACTTGATGGGGCAATTTCTCCACCAGAGGTGGTCCTTGATCTCTTGTGCTCCATATCCAGATCATCTCCATCCTCATTTTGAGAAGATGATAGATCTTGTTGCTTTTGACTACTCTTCAAAAGATCTTGCTTTCTCTTATTGACCTTCAGACCAGCAAGAGCATCAGTTTGCACAAAGTTCCTCCCAGAGTTTGAGGGCAGAATCTGCTGAAACAAAATAAGACTCAGGTACCCAAGTACACTACAACAAACAGCCTGGGACCACAAAAGCACTGTTCTGATAAGAGAAGCCTAACTAGTGACCAACAACAATACATGGAAGCAAAGGAGAATTACAAAACAAAACTAAGGATACAAAGAACAAGATGTGTGCTGAATTTTATAACAAGCATAACTGAATGTCTCTTCATCCTGAGGCCTAGTGTCTCCACTTTGAAATGGAGAATTTACAGGGCCTGGTGACACAGATCCCACATGGAAGGCTTATTAAGCTAGCAACAAGTGTGTTGACTAGTTAGCAAAACATCCAGCATGCATTGAGATGTGGACAAACAATTGCTTGCAAGGTGTCCACAAGCCCACAGTAGGTTCTGGGTCAGTGATTATGAGAATTCTTAGATGCAAAAACTAAGCAACCTTCACTTCTAGGATGTGAGCATACCAAGAGGCAGCAGTGCTTGCTGCATGGTAGGGGGATGCCATCTTCTATATTACTCCATGGCTGTTGCCTTTCACTCTACACCCAAACCCACATAAGAAGGTAATCATATGGTGTGTAAGACATTGTCTGCTTCGCCCAGCTAGGTCTGAAAGTGAGTCTTACATCCTTGCATGCAAAACAGGACCATTCTTACAATATGAACAAAGGTGACAAAATGCAGCAGGGTCAAAAAATTTGCATGTCAAACTTACTGGGTGAACAATAGCTTGAGAGCACCCATGCAACCGACAATCAAATACCTGCAGCCATCAATCTCTATTCAGCTAGAATGAATTCACCCTGCTTCACGATCACATATTCTTCAGTCATTGTCATGTACTTGAATCCATTAATTTCACCCAGCTTTCAGTCTCACATCACTAGGCTATGGGAAATGTGCAATTAGGAACACATTAAGAATGACAAAGAAGCTAGAAGTGACTAGAATTTGTACCAAACAGCGGCGACAGAACAGATTATCAAAAGAGTCCATTGCTGCAAGAAGATCTTTTGGTTGAGTTTGCTTGTCTTCCAGGGCAGCTGGCATGGAAATGCTAGCTTCTGATCTATGGTGATCATCAGCATTAGCTTCAAGAGTAGTTTCTTTCAATGCAGCTTCTTTTGCTGCTTCTCTAACAGATTCTTTTGCACCTTCCCTTGCCTCTTTGGCAGCAGCCCGTGCAAGGTCTTTGGTTGAGGTTTTCCGCCTACCAGGAGACAAAGACTTCACAACATTGCAAGTCTCTGGAACCTTGATCTCTTGAAGCCTGGTATCAACCTTCTTCTCAGCTTCTCTCAGTAGAATGTCATATCGGGCCTGTACTGGACAACCCATTTTGGAACAAAATTTGAAAGCAATGCCCCCAAAAATTGTAAAAGATTACTATTCCACTCATCTGACAATGTACAACCTCTGAAGCCAGTCCCCAAGGTTGCCATATGCATCAATGAATACAAAATGACCAAATCCAAGGAAAGAGATTCCTTGGAAACATACAGATTAAACCACATTCAACTTGTGGAGCTATGCCCACTGGAAATGACACTTGAATCACGGTAAAAAAGCACAAAGTAGCTTCCTCAAGCTTGATGGCCTGGTGAGATAAGCCAAGAGTTGACCTTCCTCTGAATGTTTGTGGGTAGGAAAATGGGCTGCATAATGGTGTGCATGTATTTATTTGGTCATCATTTGTGGTTAATCAAAATGGTAAGGTGTGGGTCACTGTATGATGTAAACATCATAAGAACTAGAACATATGCATTGTCTTAACCAGCATAAACTTGTATGTTCCTTTGCAGTCTCAGGTTTTCTAGCAGTGGAAAGAGTGCACAGAGGAACAAAAATCAAGCACCTCAATATCCTCATGTTTGGTACCAACCAAAGCAGCAAGTTCTTCCAAAAGCATGGGACTGACTCCAAGCTCCTGGACTGCCATCCTGCATGTGAAATGTGAAACATTATACCTTCATAAGTATCAAACAATGCCATACTTACAGTTTAAGGCAACCTGAATAGAATCTGAGAGCTGACCAGATAGGTGGGCTATTCTGTCCTGTTCAGTGAAAAACAGGAAAGACAAAATAAATAATATAAAGGAGACGCCACCCTAAAAGCCAGAGAAATTTCTGAGCAGTTTGAGCAGCCATGGCAGCATAAGGAGGACATTTTTACAGACCCCACCTTGCTATCAAGACCATCATTTGAAGCATTAATATGAAAAGGCTGTAGCACTGATAGATACCAAATGATGCTGTCCTCGCCCTTTGTGAATTCGTGCTTAGCTTCTTCTTTGTCATCCTCCTCCCCAGCATCTTCCTCTTCACTATCGCTGGCAATAAGAGTTTCATTACCATCACTGTCATAGTAGATTCGGCGGCGGCCCACAACAGACTGATCCTCTGTCATACGCTGATTCCTGGGAATCTGAAGTTAGTGTCACTGCATTTGGGCTTGGAATCTAAAATCCTAGAACAATGAAGGAACAGAATGGACAAACCCCAATCATCTTCTCCAACCAAAGCATAACCCTACCTGTCAAGGTAAATCCATGTTGTGTATGGAGGCACATTCTCAACTTTTGGAAGTTTCAGAGGCCGAACAGCAGTTTTAGCACCCGGCAAACAGCTCCCAAAGATAATAGGCATGAGCTTATCCACATTGGATTCATCTGGCCCAGATTTCCCATCCTTGTCCCCAGATTCATCAGTGTTGCTCAAGTTCCCTAGGACTCGCTCATTGTGCAAACACAGGGATTCAAGGCCTTCTAGCTCTTGCCCTTTAGAGAGCTGCTTAGGAGAGTTATTGAGCTTTGCAAGCTCCTCGGTATACTTCTTCAACTGCTCTCGGTTGCTCTCCACCCTCATCTGCACCCCCTCCAGTTCCAATCAGCTCTCTCTATTTTCCAAAAATCACCATCCAGCTTCAAGTTCAGAGCAAAAAGACAAAGTAGGTACTTGCATGCAACCATACCTTAATATACACCTGTCTATCAGCTTGCACTTGCTTTTTGAGCTTCTCAAGAGTGCCAGCAACTTTAGCATGCATGTTTTCCAAATCCCTGACATGCACACCCTCCTAATACAAGCCACAAGAAAAGAAAGGCACCAAGAAACCAATTAGGATTTCATGTCCATGCCCACAACAGCAAGCTATCAACATATAACTTCCTAAATTAACAATAGCATGGTTCTGCTGATCACAATGCTTCAAAAAAGTCCTCGAGAAAAAGAACTCCTCCAAAACAAAAGAAAAGACCCTCCTCTAAACCTAGAAACACAATTAGGGTTTCATGTCCATGCCCACAACAGCAAGCTATCAATATGTAACTTTCTAAATTAACACTAGCATGGTTCCGCTGATCACAATGCTCCAAAAAAAGTCCTCCAGAAAAAGTACTCCTCCACAAGAAAAGAAAGGCCCCTCCTTTAAACCTAGAAACACAATTAGGGTTTGACGTCCATGCCCACAACAGCAAGCTACCAACATGTAACTTCCCAAATCAACACTAGCATTGTTCTGCTGATCACAATGCTTCAAAAAAGTCCTCCAGACAAAAGAACTCCTCCACAAGAAAAGAAAGGCCACTCCTCTAAAACCTAGAAACACAATTAGGGCTTCATGTCCATGCCCACGACAGCAAATCTACCAACATGTAACTTGTTAAATTAACACTAGCATGGGTTCTGCTGATCACAATGCACATATTACCTGTGTGATAGAAGGAGCAGCTTCCGCTGGTAACGACGACAGAAGAGGAGCAGCGATTGCGAAAGCGGTGGACGACGATGTCATGGCCATGGCCGCCAAGCCCCACCCCCGCTGCAGCAACTAAACCATAACTGCAACCCAATGAATGGCTACCTTAGTGGCTCGGACTGGCTTCACGCTCCTGATGCAAGTCAGTGGGCGTGGGTTCAAATCCCGCTAGCTTCGCATTAGAAGCTTATGCCACATTCTGAGGAGAAAAACATGGAAGTCGCCATATTTAGACACTAGGTTCTTGGAGCTCGCCAAAAACATGGCAGGACTCTAGAAAATGTCTACTATCCTCTCTCGAGTCTGACTGACCTCTAGCCAAATTTGGCTTTTTCCTCTTGTGAATTTATTATCTCAATTTTTTGATGTAACCAAATTGGCAATTGATCTATAAGAAGATTTAACCAAACTCAGCTACACATGCTAAATATGAAAGTAAAAGTTGCTAAACATCCTTCTTATTTTTTGGCTACCTACTTCAACCACGTGTAAAAAATCTAGCGATTTTTCTTAAATTTTGCTCAAAATCTGGCAATTGCAAATCTCAATAAACACTTCATTTCAGCACTTCCATTTTTTTTGTAGCTTTCTGGCTATATTTATACTTTTTATAGCCAGCTCAAAAAGGCTGGTCCTTGGAGGTTTTAGGGTGAGGAGAATGATGGGTTATTAGGTTTATATGTAAATAGGTAAATATGCATGTATGTATATTTGTGTGTTTGTTTATTTTATTCATTTTTTTAAAAAAAAGTATGTGAATAATTAGCTAGGTATGTAATTTTAAAGTGAATTTGTTGTTGTTATTTGTGTTTGTTTATTTGAATTGTTCTATTATATTGTACTAACAATTCTTTTGGTTTACAATTTTAATACTTAATCACAGGTAGTTTAAATGTGAAATATATAGGTTTATGGTCTATCCAATATGCGTGTGTTATTCTCAAATGACATTGTTGTGTTGGTGGATTAGTCCAAATATGGTCTATTTGTGTATTATCAATGGTTGTGCTTTCAATAAAAGTGAGTTTCAATTTGTATTTGTACATAAGGTTTTGAAATGTTGTTGATTGAGGTGGTTTTTTTAACATGTCTATATTGAAATCTCCAATTTAAATAGTTAGATAATCTTTAAGCATGTCTTTTAATATAGTTTCCAAAATTGAATTAAAATATATTATTTTCATTTGATAATGATATGTGCACTCCTTGTTGAATAGACAATTGCTACGTATTTAAAAATATATTTCCTAATATTTTTATTTGTTCGAATGTTTCATATTGTTCATGCTTACATTTGTTTAACATGGATTGCATTTCTTGTGTAATTGATTTGTTTACTTTTGTTAAATAAAAAATGTAATAAGCTGCAGCAAAATATGGATCTAAATCATACTACACATTTGTATTTGCTTCCCACATAGGTCCTACATGTATGCTAAAAACATTTGTTCATATGTCATCAAACATAGAGACTCCACAACCCTCAACAAAATGAAATAAAAAAAAAGATGTTCAACATCAACTAATCCCTATTTACTAAAATAATTGCTTAAGAGTTATTTTTAAAAAAGTAACATCTATATTTCATTAGGGATATAATTATGCAAGCCATGTGGGTTGACAAGAATGAGAAAACATTCAATAATGTCACCTAGAATGATACTAGGCTTGGCAATACCATTAGGGAAAGACTTATATATTATGGTAAGCTTAATTGGAAAATGGTCCTATTAAATATAAGTAAATTTGCCATTAACAAGGTTGAGCTTTTGGCCCAATATGATCAAACTTGGGGCCCCTATTTTTTTATTTGTGCCCGAAATGACATTAAGGTTAGATGATGTTATCATCTACCTTACAAAAATAATATGTGCTAGTAACTTGGTTGACTTGACTTGATCAAATTGAGTTGTTGACTTAGTCCCTTGTCTCTCTCCTTGTAGCAATGGATTTCTTTTATATATATAAATTCTTTTTGCACATTTGAGTTATGAAAAAAACCTTCAACAAAGATGTCCATATTCAGTCTACAATCATATTTGAAAAATTGTAATCATGAATATGTGTATTACCCCATGCATTTATGTACCATGAATGATGAGAAATAAACCTTCAAAAATTGTAATCCTAAAATTTTACATCATGAACATTTAATGTTAAATCTTTACATTATGAAAATAAAAAGGGCAAAATTATTTCATACCTCCCTCACAAGAGAGGCTAGGATTTATGTTGGGAATTTAAAGGTTTGTTTAAAATGCTAGGAAAGAGATGTGGGAATTTTTATGTGCATTTGGAGGTTAAGCTATATTGTTACTTATAGTTTTGGCAAATTACTTCTAATCATTCTAGGCCAGAGTGAACTAACACCCACTAGTGCATCAATGTGGATGGATGGTGCACTAAAAGGATTATGTTTTCTATCCCTATGCCATCTTAGGTTGATTTTTTTTGTTTGCCCTTTCTTAGCCCTTTCTTAGCCCTTTCTTAACTTTGATTTCAGTTTTTTTTCTCCAAAATAACACATTTTTTGACACATGAAAGGGTAATGCATAGCCCTACCAAAACCTAGAAGGATTTCAATACCCTCATTGTGTTACATTATAAACACCATGGGTTGAATTATTTTGGTCTAGGCTATTAGAGGGGTATTGTTCATGCCCAAAACTACTCAATACACTTGCAATACCCTTCTTGAGGTATCCTAAAAATACATTGGGCTCCATAACATATCTTTTGACATGTGACAAGGTATTGCATAGCCCTACCCTAAACCTACAAGGAAACCAATACCCTCATTAGGATATTATGTAATTAATCACCAAGGGTTTATGTCGCTTTTAGAGGGATATTGTTCATGCCCAAAACTACTCAATACACCTGCAATACCCCACACAAGGTGTCCCAAAAATACATTGGGCTCCATAACATATCTTTTGAAACTTGGAGGAGTATTGCATAGCCCTACCAAAACCTAAAAAGGATGCAATACCTTCAATGGGCTACATTATAAACATCATGGGTTGAATTATTTTGGTCTAAGCTATTAAAGGGGTATTGTTCATGCCCAAAAATATTCAATGAACATGTAATACCCCTCTCAAGGTATTTAAGAAATACATTGGGATCCATAACATATTTTTTGACATGTGGAAGGGTATTGCATAGCTCTATCAAAACCTAGAAGGAAACTAATATCATTAGGGTATTTAGTAATTAAACACTATGGGTTTATAATATTGGAGGGGTATTGTTCATCCTTAAAACTACACAATACACTTGCAATACCCCCAGGTTATCCTATAAATACATTGGGCTCCATAACTTGAAATGTGGAAGGGTAATGCATAACCTTACCAAAACATACAAGCAAAGTAATACCATGCTTAAGGTATTCAGTAAAAACCATGGGCTAAATTATTTTAGTCTATAATATCAAAGGGTTATTGCTTATGGCAAGAAATATTCAATGAACATGCAATATCCTTCTCTAGGTATCCTAAAAATATATTGGGTTCCATAACGTATTTTTTTGACATGTCAAGGGGCATTGCATAACCCTACCAAAAGCTCCAAGGAAACCAATATTGTCATTAGGGTATTCAATAATTAAACACCATGGGTCCACACTATTGGAGAGGTATTGTTCATGTTCAAAATGACACAATACACTTGCAATACCCTTTATAATTTATCCCAAAAATATGTTGGGCTCCATAACATATATTTTCAAACTTAGGGGGTAATGAAATCTAAATGCAATACCTGCATGAACATGGGATATTTGCATTCACCATGAAACATAAAAATATTTTTTAAATATTTGATTCCTTGCCAATAAATATATCATGAAATTCATGTTTTCAAAATTATTTATTCACCTTACAATATGATTTAACATATATCAAAATGAATGTAATGCAAAATTGGTCACATTGATGGTTCATAGGTTCAAGGTTTAATGTAAAACTTCAGGTTTTAAAATTCAGAATTTGTCAAAATCAAAAAATGAAAAATCATGCTTAACATTTTTTCAATGATGTACATATTTATTTATTTCCCTTTTAAAGTTGTAAACTCATTTTTTTTAAAACGTAAAAACTCTAATTTAATAAAAATTTAATAAAATTTCAATGCATGTTTTAAGAAATTAATTAAAGCACATGATTTTCTATTTTTTTTAATGGTTCACATAATAATAAAAATGGTTTGTCGCATATATTAATCCTATGTATATTGAGTTTTATTTAAATTTTTTTGACATTAAACCCTAATTTATAGCCAAAAATAATTATATAATATGTTGGTAATATTTTATATTTTATAAAGATATAACACAAGTCCTTATGTAAATTTTATTTTTTATGATGTATAATATTGGTTTAAATATATTTTTATTTATAACATATCGAATAATATGTTGTATATAATTAATGATATTATGGAATTATATTGTTGAATCATTTTAGTATGTATAAATGTCTTCATATTTATTTAAATATGATATGAATTGATTTATATATATATATAATTTAAACTATATACATAAACCCATGGTTATGTAGAATGTAATTTTTTTTGTAAAATTTAATTTTAATGAAAATTTAAAATTTCTAAAAGATAAGTTATTGACATTGTATATTTTATTAATGCATGTAATTGAATGTTATTTCTATGTAAATTGAAACACTATAATTAAAGTTTGAAATATAAGTTACTAATATTATGTAAGTTTAGTCCTTGTAAAATAATTCTATGTAAATTTTAATTTACAATGTAAATGATGATATACTTAGTTGATTCATGTGTGAAATTATATATTTGCATTTATAAAAATTTAATATTTACATAATTATTTTAACTTGGTAGAAAATTTAATTAAACATTTGATGGAAGAAGAAGGTAGGCCAAAGGTGGGGTATTCTTCAAAGGTGCATTCTTCATATGAGGCCTTGAAATTTCTTCCAATTGTGGTTGTTTAGAATTTGTGATCCAAATGCTTTAAAAATAACAACTAAGTTCATCAGTTGGGTTATTGTATGTAATCATCTTGTAATGGATGCAACATGATTTTACCCGTGATCCATTATTTGAATCCTTGCATTTATGATGATTATAAACTAAAATACTATCAACTTACAGAAAGTTAAACCCGAAATAATTTCTTGGTCATAGTTTTGTTTCCATTTTCATTCATCCCCTACATCAAAGGTGGTTGTGAGTTGTGAGTCAAATTCTTCATGTACAATTGCAAAATTTCAAAATGAAAAGTGAAAATAGTGCACCATGAAACCAATGTATAAATTATGTAAGTTGATTTTTTATACGAGGTTTTGGAATTTTGTAACAAAGTACTGGCAATGAAGATTTATAATTTGTACTAGATGTAACCTTCGACTCCTCCACGTTAGGTAATGTCCCACACTAGTTGCATAACAAACACATAACAACCATGTTTATTCTAATTGGCAAGCAAACATGATGAAGGAAATTGCCTACTTTCAAGTTTATTAGAGATTTCCTACCCATCAAACTAACAAAATATTCGAGGTGGAGTTTTGTTTAACTAGATTATGACGAAGTGTAACAACAATGTTGTAAACATTTGTCTGATTTGGTGATAACAATATAGACAACTTCAGATAATCCTTCCAGGCACCCATATGCAAGCACTTGGATAGGTGCTTGCACATTGAACAAGCCCAAATTCTCTTTGCAGTGGAAAACCATAATGTGTTTTAGAAGAGCATGGGAACACTCTAATAAAACATAAGGTGAAGGAGGTACGTTCTCCATTTCCCACCACACCATTAGCATTGTAACAATTGAGAGAAACAACAATAATATAATTAACTTCCATAATGTTTTTAAAATGATAGATGATTATAAGGAGTTAATGTTCAAGTTGTTGTTTGTTCATAGAGGAGGGTTTACTATTGGAAGCTTCTTAGACACCTTCAAATAGCCGGATATTAGAATGTGCATAAGTTCTTGAAAGCCATGCCATAGTTTGTGTGGATTCAAAAACTTTGTGAGGGCCAAGTTGTTATGTAATGCTTTTGAAACCTTGAGAAGTTGAACATGACTTGACCGTGTAATTCTTTCTATAGATTGAATTCACCAAAAAATTAGTCAACATTATAGTTATTATGATGAAGTTACTGCTACATTAGGCATGATGATGTTGAATCCTCCAACTCTCGTTGAACACATCAATGATTTTGTTGTGAATGGAATTAATGCGCTTTCAAGCTCCTTAATGGACTTGAATGTGAATCTAAACTAAAAACAACGAAAAAACAAGGAATTGGGGCACGTTCGTTCGTTCGCAACACTTTGAGGGGTAAAAAGGCGTGCTAAAACTTTGGGATAGGACTAGGAAGAGTCATAAGCATCAACTACTCACATGGACTTGCATAAAACCAAACACAAGGTGGTTAGTGCATAGTTGGAACACTTTTGGTGCTAGGACGAGCAACGGGCAAACTCGAACTCACAAGACTCACCACGGCCCAAACTTAGGGGAAGCCACCACCTTCCCCCTTTATAACATACTTTGTGCCTCTCCACGAGGCCCACATCCAAATGGCGTTTTGTCCTGAGACTCCCAAGTGAGAGTCCCGAAATTCTCACGATTGGGACCCCCGTGACTTTGGGGGCCTATAACTTTGTGTGTAGACCTCCAATGGATATGAAGCATAAAGAAAAATTATAGCCCTCGTCAAGATCTTTCCAACAATATGTTGCATGCCACCTGAAAGTGAGGAAATCAGGGTGATTCCCAATTTTTAGTGGTCAGGAGTCGAATTGCCAAGTTGATTCCCGATTTGACTCCCGACCCTTCTTTTGGCCATAACTTGTGTTTCGGATGTCCAAATGGGTCATGCCAACCCATTTTAGACATCTAAGTTCCAAGATCTTTCTCATGATATAAGGAATTCCTTAATACATTGAGTTTTGACCCCTACAATTGCTCTCTAAAAATTCAAAAGTCCACCGGGACTCCAACTCCCAAAGTGGAAACTCCCTTTGGAAGTGTGAGATTCATTGCCTCACACTTTCCTACACTCTTGGGAGCATGCGGCGTGACTCCCGGGCTTCCCTTTCGGCCTGCAACCTTACTAGCCTTTGCCTTGGTCACGAGCCCAAGGCTAGGGTTGCGACAAGAACTATTTTAAGATGTTCACAATCAAAATCATCAAATCGATGCTTCAATAAAAAAAAACAATATATTATCTAGGAGAAGACATGGGCATCATGTAGTTGGTCAAATGGTTAATAGAAATCATGTCTTTCATGCAACTAACTTGTATGTTACCTCATGTGGCTAAATTGTCTATGATGATCAAATATTAGTACTAGGATCATTTTAGACATTGGGTGAATGTGCCCAAGCTCCAGTTTCATGCATCCTAACTTCAAGTGGTTTTTGCTTCTTAAATACCCTTAATTCAATGATGTCATCATCCTGCCTTAATTGAATATAATCAAGTTGTTGCCTTAGTATCTAGTTTGTTAAACTTCTAGGGATTAACTTTTCGAAACTAAATTCATCAAATATATGAACATCAAATAAATCATTTAAAAAAAAATAAACATTACATGTTCCCTTGTTGTCTCCTCTTTGTAGACTTAGGACCTCTTGCATTGTTGAGCTATGATGCCTCCAAAATGCACCTAGAATTTCTTGCAACATAACAATGCATTGTATCATTTATCAATATTGCAAAACAAGTTATAAGCATCTCTCATCAACCCTAACATCAACAAAATCATCCTCCTTGTCATTCTTTTTATTTTTGGAACATACAAAAAATCCTTTAATAAAAACCTTGACTTCCTTCAATCAATATTTAGGGTTAAGGTTTAAAATAAAGGTTTTAATTGAATTTTGAATATAAATACCTAATATCATTTACGTTTAATCAATGTATTTTCTTACCTATATGTAAAATTTATTTTACAATATATCAAAAAATGATATACTTAATTAATTAATGTGTGGATTTATTATTATTTTTGCATTCTTATACATATAATATCTTAATGATTATTTTACGTTAATTTTTAAAAAATAAACATTAAATATCATTGAAGGACATTTTCAAACTCATAAATGCTAATAATCGTTTAATGGACCAATGCAAAAATGTTGGTACATGTAAATGAGGGCATTGCAATATTTGTCACATTGATGGTATAAGGTTGATTTTAACAAACTTTTGAAGTGTAACTGCAATACCCTCATTTTAGTGATAATTTCATTACCTTTTACCATCAATGTGACCAATTTGATAAGACCCTCATTTGTATCATGGTTTATGATATTGTCACAATATGGTGCAAGTATTGTATTCCTTTTAGGTTTTGGTAAGGCTATGTAACACCCCTCCAAGTTTCATGGTGAATGTAAATATCCTAAGATGATGTAGGTATTACATTTAAATTACATAATTTTGTTCAAGTGACATTCTACCATCAATAGGAAAACTTTTGCAATATCTTCATTTACTTGAATCAATATGTTTGGTATGATATAGCGAGCATGGAATAAGTATATATATTTAGTTTATATATATATTTAATGGTTTACGATATTATTGCAAAATGTTGTGGGTATTGCTTCCTTCTAGGTTTTGCTAGGGCTTTGCGATACCCTTCCAGATTCCAAAAGATATGTTATGGAACTAAAAGGATTTATGGGATATCCAAAAAAGGGTATTGCATGTGAATTGAATACTTATGGGCATGAGTAATACCCCTCCAACAACCCAAACCAAAATAATTGAACCCATTTTGTTTATAAATTACCCCAAACAAGGTAATGTTTTCCTCATAAGTTTAGGCAATATCCCTCCAAAATAGATATGTGATGGATCCCATTTTTTTTTTAATATATCGTATGAGAGATATTGCACACCCATTGAGTAATTTTGGGCAAAAACAATACCCCTCCAATAGTTTGGATTAAAATAAAGTAACCCATATTATTTGAAAAATATCCCTATGAAGGTATTACATTCCTTCTAGGGTTTGTTAAGGTTATGCAATACCCACGTAAGACTATTTAAATATGTTATGGAGCCCAAAGGTTTTATAATATACCTTGATACGGGTATTGCATGTGCTTTGAATAATTCAGGGCATAAGCGATACCCCTCCAATAGCTTGGACAAAATTAATTCAATCCATTGTGTTTACAGAATACCTTCATGAGGGTATTACATTCCTTGTAGGTTTTGTTAAGGTTATACAATACCCCTATGAGACTCTTGAAATATGTTATGGAGCCCAAAGGATTGATAATGTATTCTAATAAGGGTATTACATGTGTATTGAGTAATTATGGGCATAAGCAATACCTTTCCAAGAACCTAGACCAAAATAATTCCATCAATGGTGTTTACATAATACCTTCATGAGGGTATTGCATTCCTTTTTAGTTTTGAACTTTTAAATTTTGGGGGTAAAAAAAGATTTTTTGGGTTTTGAGTGCAAGATTAAATTCATTGTTTTGATAATTTTATCAAGCATACATATAAAAATATATGAGAATGTATTTCTAACTATTAACACAAGACGGTGCAAAATGAAAGTAAAATGCCTTAAATAAAATAACATGGGTGACATGTGTTACAAAAATGTGCAAAAAATGCCCAAGTCCAAAACAACCCCAACCTAAAATGGGGAACATTTCATATTAGTAAATATATGGTTGTTTCAAAAATAAATTGCTACCCTAAATCCTCAAGACCACAACAACACCCTAATCAAAACCAGGATAAATTATGGGCTACCTATATCATTTTAGGAAAGGGATGGGATCCCATTAACCATTTTGTATCTCGATGATGAAACCTTTGCATCATGGGCATGTTGTTGCATAAAAACCTTGCAATTGACTAATGTTGCATCCACAACATCATCCATAAACACTTCCTTAGTGATGCCTCGAACCTTAAAACAAACAACACAATACAATAATTATTACATATGCATTCTAAAACCCATAATTCAAATAAAATTCAATATGGCATTGTTGGAAACTTACCGACCATGAATCATTTTTGAATCATGGTATTGTGTAAGGAGGTTAATCTCCTTACACCGCATTGTTTTATTTGATGTAAAGTTTGAGTTGCGTTCCATCCAAACGACTTTGAATGCCTTTGCATACCAAGTTCAAGTCACTTGAATCATAAGTGCAAGGTCTTCATCGCGTTCTAGCTTGGCCTTCACATTGAGAGGCATGGCCCCCACACCCCATGCAATGATGCTAAGAAGTCGAAGAATGTGGTTAGACATTAACCTCACAAGTGCAGGCTTAAGCAATTTAGGTGTGTATTGCAAATGAACTTGGAGCTTATCCCATTTTAGGAATGCATGCCTCTTAGCCCTAGCAATAGCCTTTTGCTTATTGTGACAAAATTGGGCCAAAGGGTTGCTCA
>Ga0209208_10003753_pt1 | contig 21726 bp, 17 predicted proteins | sample S1TSphfallax_3_FD_187694 | JGI IMG/M metagenome (GOLD analysis project Ga0209208, IMG submission 187694) | Host-associated microbial communities from peat moss isolated from Minnesota, USA - S1T2_Fd - Sphagnum fallax MG (SPAdes) (version 2) | ecosystem: Host-associated > Plants > Peat moss >...
GCATTTCAAAAATTGAAATGGGCATCTCATTTTTTTTGAAATGCCCCCACAAATTTGCATGCTTTGTAACATGACCTGCAAATACGTAGTTAAAAAATTTCTGCCTGGTGTGTTGCGTTTTAGACTAGTCCATTTTTGTCAAGCCTTGCCATCCATCTACCATCCAGCTTGGTTGAGGGAAATTTTTTTCCCCCTCCCCTCCACTTTCACCCAATGTAGTCTCCATGTGTTAACCATTTGCAACCACTTGGTGTGGTTGTGAGCATCATTACACCATGACCCGTTGTTGTTCCCTTAGTATCACAATTCACTGTGATGTGTTGGCGGGTTTAACATCAATTTCCATGTGGCCCACCCAACTGCTAGTTTTTTTTAAACACCCACTAATGAATGAACCAGCAAAAATCTAATGAGAAAGTGTTCACATGTTATTTCAATTTTTTCCCACCACATCTCCATGGACTGAAACTGACCCTTTTACTTCTAATTTCTTTCAACACTTGGTAACCTAAGAAAAGGCCATTACTAGGAGCCCATTTGAATTAACAAATGTTGGGCTCTACCCAAATCTGGTGAGTTGGGGGGACCACCAACCAGCCCACCCCATCCTACCTGCCAGAAAGTAGTTGGTGGGTGAGGCCACTACGGAAATGGAAACCCCACCCAGCCTCTGTTTTCCAGAAAATAGTGGGTGGCTGGGCCAGATGGAAACTAAGCCTTAGCACACTAGACTTGGTGGATTGGTGGAAGTAGATGTCAACTTGCCAATTTGGCTAAAATCCAAAGTTAACTTGGTAATTAAGCTGAGAAAAATTTATTCCGTAAAGATGCCAGATTCACAAACATGGGTTGTTTGTGTAAGTTAGTCTTAAAACTTTACACATTTTTTTTAATTCATATTTACTCAACGTTGATTTTAAGAAAACATGTGATGTATTCGGATAATTATAAGCATTTTTCATAACAAATTGCAAAAAAAATCATTTATAAAATTATTTTGAGGAAAGCAAAGCCATTGACTTATTGTATCTTGTTCGAACCCATGGTTCAAGTTGAAAACATTCTGAAAGACGAACTTGTAGTTTGTTTGACAAAAATGGATAAGGAAAGTAAGTTAAATTTACCTATGGTGTCATTTTAGTTTTACACCCTTCTACTAGTAAGATCGTGTGAAACGGCCTTTCATGAACAATAGTTATTGTACAACATTCATGTTGGCCACCTTCCTATTCTACCACAACTCTATTTGACTATATTGCATATGAACACTCCTCCATCACAACACATAAAAAGTATTCAAACTGTGACAACAAAAATAACAAGATTGTAAAGCCATCTACAATAAAGATAATCCTTTGGAATGAGGCAAGACCAGTGGTAGCTGACCAAAATTAGGCATGGTTTACTCAACTAGGATTGGAAAACTAAAACTTTTGGGACCATTGTTGCATGTGAAAAAACAAGGAAGATAAGGGACAGTTGTTCTACAACAAAAGAAAAAATAAAAAAATAAAAATCAATTATCCAATGGAATAAAAAAAAGAATCAAACTTTTAATGAGATTTTTTGTACATGAGAGAAGGCAAGAATAATTATGAACCATATTTTTTAAAATTATTCATACACAAAGAAGAAGGTATATCTTCCTCCATTAAAAAAATAATTTTCTTGCCAAGAAATTTATATAGATTGTCATTGTCATATGCTTTGATACTTGCAACCATAAAAATGTGAATCACCCAATACTATGGATATATAGTTTATTGAAATCCCATTTGCCACCCAAAAAAGTGAGCATAGATACAAGGAATGGGGGGGCGGGGCTGGGGTCAGTTGGATGGGACACCAACCAAAATAGTGGGGAATCCATTAAAATAATGGGTGGGTGTGTCAAAGTTTTGCGTTCAACTATGTCACCTTCAAATTGATTCCCAATTTAAAGCAAAATTAAAATCTTACATGTGTGCAAAGTCTTTGGATAGAAACAATAAAATCTAGCACAAAGTATTTAACCAACACATTTTTAATGTGTCTATCCAAATATATGTTCAAAATTATTAAATAAAAAGAAATAGTTGATTGTCACTCGTAGTGTGCAAAGGTGGTCATGACGGGTCAGGATGTGACTAAGAATGCTATTGTGGTCTTGATGTTACTGCCAAAGTGTGGTTCAACTTCAATGAGAGTTTGAACTGTAAGACTAAAAAATTACCACATGGACATTTCTCAAAAATGTCCAAATCCATTACTTGGATTTGAGAATTGCTATCAAACCATAGCTAGAGAAGTTCAACGTTAATCTAGACCTTTTGACAATTGCAACGGTAGAATCTTTGTTCAAAGAATACAAGGATGTCTTCACATGGTCCATGGAATCTCAAAGGAATACCTCCCCACATTGTTCAACATTGAATAAAACTAGATATAACGATATCGCCTTCTCATCAAAATTGGTATCGAATGAATCCCAATTATGTAGTTGTGGTGAAACAAGATCTGAACAGGCTTTTAATTACAGGTCTCATTGCTCTGATAAAAAAAACAACTTGGCTTTCACCCATTGTGGTGGTCCCCAAGAAAAATGGTAAGCTACACATTTACATCAATTTTAGGAGACTAAATGCAACCATGAAAAAGATTCATACCTTCTATAGTTTACAAAAGAGGTCTTAGATATGGTAACTAAGCATGAATTCTACTCATTTTTGGACGAATTTTCTAGTTATCATCAAATCATGATAGCACCAGAGGATCGATACAAAATAGCTTTCATCACCGAATGGGGTGCGTTCATATGGTTAATCATGCCCTTTAAATTGAAGAACACACCACCAACCTACCAATGAACTGTAAGTTTGGTTTTCCAAGAATATTTTAGTGTGTTCATGAAAATGTTTTTAGATGATTTCAATGTCTTCAATAATTTCAAAACACGTCTGGCTAAACTTTAATTGTGTTTTGACAAATGTCGATAATTTAGTATTAGCTTCAACTCGGAAAAATGTATGTTTTTGGTGTTTTTCGGTGTCATATTTGATTACATTATGTTTGATGAAAAGAAACTATCAGATCCTAAGAAAATTGTAACCATGGTTGAAATGCCAAAACCAAAAACCCCCAAGGACATTCAAGTTTTTAATGGCATGGCTTAATTATATTGTTGTTTCATTCGGAAATTCGTTTTCATCATGGCCTCAATTACAAAATTGCTACAAAAAATCGAAGTTTTCCAGTGGATTCCTAATTGTCAACAAGTGAGGGAGGTAATCAAACAACGGTATGTGGATGCATTAATCCTAATTGCACCAAGGTGGGATCTAGAATTTCATGTCCACATCAACACATCTAATTTAGCAATTAGCATTATGTTGGCTCAAAACCCAACTAGAAAATGTAACCAACTGATTGTGTACGCATCTCAATTGTTGAACAATGCAAAGAAAAACTACACCACAATGAAAAAAGAAGCTCTAGCAATGGTGTACACTCTTCACAAATATTGCCACTATTTACTTAGCAACAAGTTTGTATTCTATGTTAGACCATATGGCCTTCCTTTACTTGGTCAAGAAACCCCAAGTTTCTGGTCGGATAGCTCAATGGCTTTTGTTGTTTATCAAATATGATATTTTAGTGGTATATAAACTTGAAAAATCACATTCAGTTCTAAATATCCCATTTACCAACATTTGATGAACCAAGTGGAATCCCATATCAAGTTGTCAATGCTCCATTGTTCCTACTCCAATTAGCGTTGTTGCAAAAAATTCACAGTTACTTGTAAACAAAAAATTTTCCAGTTTCATACACTTCAAACAGAAACAAAAATTAACCTTAAATGCCTTACTTTACATGTTACAACAAGGCAAATTGTACAAATAGGGCTAGGACTAAATATTTTGACATTACTTACACCAAGAAAAAATTCTAATTATCCTTTGAAAAATGCACAAACGGGTAGGTGGATCTCATTTTTCGATAAATATCACAATTCAAAAAAAATTGGTTATTTAATACTGGTGGTCGACACTTCACAAAGATGTTATGGACCATTGTAGATCTTGTGATAATTGCCAATGGGTGGGCAATTTGGTCCACACCAATTTGGCTAAATTGATCACAATGTTTCCTACCGAACTTTTCACAAAATGGGGCATTGATTACATAGGCCCCAAGGCCCCATTAAATTGACATGATGTTACATAAGCAACCACTATGTTTTGGTGGCAAATGATTATGTTACCAAGTGGGTGGAGGTGAAAACATTGTAAACCACACAACAACGATCACAACACGATTTTTTTATGAATTTATCTTGACGCAATTCAATTGCCCACTCATGCTAGTTAATGATCAAGGAGTGCACTTTATCAATGATGCCATCCAAATCTTGATTACACACTTCTTATTTAATCATACAAATTCCACTACCTATTACCCACAAAGGAATGTTTAGGCCAAATCAATGAACGAAGTCATTGGCCTACTATTAACCAAACTAGTGAATGAAAAGCGTAATGATTAAAATGAACATCTACACACAATTTTATTTCATTACCGAACAACATTTAAGGTCACCATTAGGCAAACCCTTTTCCAACTCGTATATGGGCTTCACCCATTAATGCCCACAAAATATTTCCTTCAAAAAATAATCCACTGGATCACACTCTGATATGTGTTCTATCTAGCTGAATAACTAATTTAGAAAAGCTAGAGGAATCCCACCAGGTTGCTATTGAAACAACAACGAAATGACAATCCAACCTAACAGAATGGGCGCACCAACACTACAAATAGAAATCATTTGCCCTTGGTGACCATGTCTTATGGTTTTCGAAGTCTAGAAAAATGCACCATGGAAAATTCAAACAATTATGGTTCAAGTCATACCAAATCTAGTATTGTCTCCCCAACAACATTGTTTTGTTGGTCGTGATAAACAAATTCAATCCACACCCCATCCTTGTAAATGTAAACAAGTTCAAGCCTTACCAACTCTTTTCAGTTTCCCGAGGATGGGAAATAGGGTTATAAGGGGGGAGAGATCCTGATGAATAATTAGAATGGAACAAGGACAACTGGCCGGATGTGGAAAATGACACACAATTGGATGCATAACGTCATGCATAATAGTTTTTCGACAATGAACTAAAAGCGAACAATCATCTAGTTATAATTCCATTAAAATAATTCTTCGACAATGAACCAAAATTTAATGAAGTTCAAGTTATTTCAAAAATGAGTCATACAAATATGGCTTCATTGAAAAAAAAATTCAGCCCAAAATCGGAAAGGAATGAATATCTAGTTATTCCAAAAATGAATATTATAAATCTAGTTACATCCTTCATGTACCTAGAATTGGAAGTGACAAATCCTTCACCTGAAAAAAGATGTGAACAAATCGTAAATGAGATGGAGAATTGGGGAAACATGGTGGGGGAAAAATTAGGTTAGGTGCTATGTGGTACAAGTGGTGTACTTGGAAATGTTGGAAAAAACCATGTGAAAACTAGGAATTGGAAAATAAAAATTACACATTGGAGCCTGTACACCAAAGTTGATGAATCGGACACCACTGGATTCAATAAAATGGGTGTCAATAACAAAGAAATGGTTACCAATAATCGTGATCAAAAACTAGTTTTGAAGATCCAAGGTTGAAAAACCAATTACGAAAATGGCATTAATAAAAATTAATTTATAAAATGGTGTAACCCAAAAATGATTACAAAAGAAGGGTTATCAAAAGTCGTTACAAAAAAAATATATACCAAGAACAACCACTACATGTTCTCATCAATATTGTCAAGTGTTCAATTCCTTTTTTACTGTGCCCCTTGTCGTATTCATTGCCTTTTGTATTTGGTCCAATGTTGCTTTGATTTTTTATTATCATGAAAGGAAACGTGGGTAAGGAAAAAACAAAAAAAGATGTTGAAGGGCCAATCATCAAGAGAAGCAGACCCAAATTTCAAGCAAAAGGTAACCCTGGACAAGGCAAACCAATGAGAGAAATATGTAATGTCCATTTTTGATATAAAGGTCATTTTTACCAAAATGGATAAATTGCAGAAGTGGATAACTAGTAGGGATGTGGCTTGGGCAAAGCAGATAGGAGTAGGGGGCCTTCGAAGTCTTAAGCTCATGCCAATTCGCCTTCTAGTGAAAGAGTTTATCCAAGGTATTGTTTAGTCCAATACGGGCATGATAGGATTAGTAGTATAAAGGGTTCTAGTGCTACTCACCGAGGATATAGTGGCAAAAATGTTCGTACTGCCACAGGTTAAACATTTGAAACTAGCATCAAAGCAAAAGGAGCCAAACTTCCAAAAGATAGCTCCATCGGAAGTTTTGGTGGATAGGGAAGGATGGAAAGTGTCCATGTTCAAGGCCATGTATGTTGCTAGAATGCTCGCTTTGATCCAAGGCATTTAGTTGAAAGGAAGGCGCCTCATTTACGTGGCAGAAAAACTCATGATCATGGTAGCATTCGTCAAAACCAAAATGCAAATTAACAAGGTTAACGTCATCTTCAACAACCTTCATAGTAGGTTACGGGACTCGAGTGGCCCCCACAAAACCAACACCATTAGAGATGCAAAGTTTGGACAAGCACAAATCTTGGACAATGTGCTTTAGAAATGGTTTCTGGTGGACCCAAGCTTTTAACTATTAGAATTAGTGGAGGAGGATGAATCGAAAGAAAATTCACTAGGTGAGGCTAAAAGGAGGAATTTGCCACTAAACCTAGGCATGCAATCACAAGGCACACTCCAGATATGGAAGAAAGTCCAAATCCATAACATCTAGTGGGTGCAACAAGTCACCCACAAGAAGACAAACCAAAGCTGAAAACCATCATGCTGGCGTTGAGTTGGACCTTGGGCTAGTTGAAGCCATGCCTTCCATCTTCGCCACCGAACAAGCACATGTCAATGGATCGAACATCAAAACCAACACCAAGTCTCTGAAAAAGGACCCAAACTGAAAATCCTTTTGGAGATAGAGATTCAAAACCTACACTAAATATCTTATGTCCAAAGGAGACCCTTTGACACAGCAAAAGACAAAAGCCTCACTGTTGCAACATTTGCATGATAAACTCTCCTCCGGAACAATTTCGGTGAATACTTTGCTAAATGTCGAAACTCCACTAAAGTTTAATTTTAGCGCTAATATTGTAATCGGAAGTTTATCACATCGACCATGGGTGGACATTTTTCAATTTCAGCTGGTGTTTTTTGAGACACCACATGTAACTAAACCTTGGAATTCAGTAGTTCCAATAGTCCATGCCTCCCTCAACAGCTTGGAATCTTACCTTTTCATGTCCAATTGATACATTTTATTGATGACAAACATCAACACAAAATCTAAAGTCTTCTATGAACTAACTTAAGGTAACCAATGAAAAGGATTCTAAAAACATATAGGAATTGGAACAATGGTTTCATGAAGTTGACATGATGTGTTTGTAGTTGAACAAATTAAAGACCAAGAACAAGGACTATCGAGAGGTAATTCCAAGGCTAGAGGAATGCATGCAAGCAATTAACGTTGCTCTCGACACATTACAAAAGGATTGGAATCAACTAAAGGTTCAATACCGAAAGGAGTCAAAGGAGCGAAAGAGGTTAGAAGAAACGTTGGACAAGGTAGATAGAAACCTTGAGTCCATTAAGGGCCAACTAGTTCACATCGAAATCGCCAAGCTTGGGTTATATAAACAAATTCAAGGGTTGGAACAGGAATTTAGGGAAGTAACCGGAAAAAAGGAGGAGTTACAAATGGAAGTGGAGGAATTGCAAGCCGACCCTCCTTTGAATAGTGCCAACCTTGAAGCCCTTGTGGAGGGAATGCGAATGCTGACACACAAGGTCGAAAGGGCAAACTTCTATTAACATCTCTTGGTGGAGTTTGAAACGTTACAAATGGAATATGCTTTTGCAAAAGCAAAGTTGCTAATGCATTATCGAGGTCAAAAGAGCAAAGCTGAGTTATGGGAATTGTTCAAAGGCCAAATGGTCGAGATGTTGGAAGAAACTTTCGCAAGTTGCTAAAAGATGAAGAGCTCTATATCCTTTAAATAAAACACTATTGGAAATCAATGCCAAATCTAGTAATGCTAAACTTTCAACCAATAGTTGGGGCATTGCCAATTGGATCCACCTCTACCACACAAGCAAATAAAGCCCAAGAGGTAGAAGAAGAAATGGAAATTGAGTTGCAAGAAGCTACAAGTGAAGTTGGGACAAAAGTTAAGGAAACATCAAGCAATCGACCTCTTTCGAAAAGATAAACAAATTTCGATACAAAGGAAAAAGCTAAAAAAGTTTAAAAGGTTTTGGAGAGGGTCAATGACTCACCCCCAGGGTTGCAACCAAAAGGCATGCCTAGTAGAACAATTGACCCAATTATTGAACTTCCCCGTGACCCAATAAAATAGGTAACCGAATTGAGCATTTGTTTCGATAGATAATTGTAAATTATAGTTTTAGGAAGTAAGAACATTTTGTTACTTTGTGATTATGAAGATGTAATCCCACTTTGAAGGGAGGATAATGTTGAAGTGAGAAAGATTTTTGTAATGAAAACCAGTTTTCTAACCAAATCTTGTAGAAACTTATTTGAGGCAATGTAACTAAAACCGGTTTTTACGTAATCGAAACTAGATTTGTCTTATCGATTTTGGATTTAGAGGTGGTTATCTTTAGCACCAAAAATCTATAAATGATCAATTGAACTGGTAATTAGGATTTTTTTAATAAGGTTTGGAAGGTATATATCTAAGGGGGATTTTTTTGTTTTTTTTTTCTTAAAACAATAGACTATACAAAGTTGTTTCAAGTAATTTGTGGAGAAAGTTCAAACCTTTGAGCTTTTTACCTTCTTTTTGAAGTAATCAATGTTTTTTGCCAAATTAGTATTTCTCCCCCAAGTTTTATGTTTTCAAGTATGTCCTTTCAATGTGTGTGTTTTTCCATGGTTATATTATTATTGTCACATGAATTTTATGTTTAATTTTTTATATCTAAGGTGGCTATAGGTGTCTTCCCCCACTTCAAATGCAGTATGGTAATTCCCCTACCAAAAAATGAAATACTCTAATAATCTATTTGTCGTACTAGTAACTAAGTTTTGGTGGTTTTAAAGATCACCCCCCTTGGACATGTATTTATTAAATTATAATTTCATTTACAAACTTGGTTATTTATCGAATGGCCTTAACAACCTAAGTAATTATATTAAGTTATTACGGCCTTAATACATAAATGCCAGTAAAACAACGTTTTCCTAAAGATCATCAAACAAGGCTATAACAAATAAATGTTAACAAATAAATACAATATAATAGTTGGATACACATACCTCCAAGTATGGTAGTTGGAACATATTATTTAATCATTTGATCCCATTTTTGTGAATAGGATCATGTTTTGCCCCAATTCGATTTCTAGGTCCTTGTACCCACAATTTTCATTCTTTTGCCCATTTGACAATGTCTAATGTAGATACTTGTGTAGGTGGACCCCTCATTTCAATTTCCCCATTAAAAACATGTTTGTTGCATTGATATGGATGACTTCTAGGTAAGTAATGGCAACTACCACAGAATATCATTTTCTTTAGTTTCTTGGAAGAATGAGAATATGTGGCTAAGCCACAAGGTGGGCACTTGACATGCCCTTTCATCACACAACTTGCAAACAATCCGTACATTAGAAAATCATGCACACCCCAAATGCACGTTGTTTGTAAGTTGAAGCTTTCCTTTGAAGATACATTAAATGTTTGGACTCCAATCCACAATAGTTGTAACTCTTCAATCAATGGAAATAAATACACATGCACCTTTCCAAATGTTAGAGCTTCTTTCCTAGGAATGTTTAAAGTTACCATTAAAAAGTATCACTTAGTGACCAACCACGGAAGCAAATTGTAATTGAAAAGTATCACTAGCCAAGTAGAATGGCAAGAACTTAAGTTACAAAACATGGGTTCACCCCATCAAGTGCCACCCCACCTTAATGGAGTGTGCATTAGTGGCAAAAGATGGCCATTTATCATTAATGTATTTCCAAGCAAGGGTATCCACCACATTTCATACAAGGCCATCTATACTTGTTCCATCTGTATGTAAGGTTAATCATTTTGCCAATGATTTGCACCTATACATGTTTAGTAACCTTGGAATCAATTGGAAGTGTCAAAGGACCTTATGTCAAATAGACTTTGACCCATCCACAAACCCATTAGTGCCACATTTTGGACACATCTACAAACACCTTAAGGTGCCATGAAAAAACACACATCCATTCGCACAAGCATGGATTGAATCATAACTCAAACCCAAACTTTTAATCAATTTAAAAGCCTCATAAGATGTAACTAACATTTTATTCTCCTTTGGCAACAATTTTTTTCGTAACAATGAGAAAAGCTCATCCATGAAGACATTATTGATTGAATGCATAGTTTTCATATTCAAGAATAGTAATATGGCTAACAACATAGATGTGGAAGATCCTTGAATTGATGGTGTTGAAGCCTTTGAAATAAGGCCTTCCATTAATACTTCTAAATGTCTTGGGTTCTCTGGAATAATAATGTCAATTTTGACTCCCTCTAAATTTTGACCTTCGAGTGGGACTTGTTTTTCATGCACTTGTTGCATCCCATCATAGCTTACAAAAGCTTCATTCACAAGTCTATAGATTTGAACTTCTGAGTCAAATGTATGTTTACCAACAACATGTTCATTTGTTGTACCCCCATTCGCACCATTTAAATTGTTGTGCTTTGATTCATCCCCTTCAAATATTGGTACCTATTGAGTTGCACAACAAATCAAACCACATTAATATCATACATAAATCCTTATAACCATTGCTTATTCATGATTATTAAACATGATCAATTAGTTAAAACAAATTGGAGTTCAAATTAATGTGAACAACCAACAATTTCAAATGCCTATCAACCACCACATGTAGGTCTAAAGAAAAATTACATACCACCATTGGCATAGTAAAATATGGATCTTGTCCATATTTCCAAAGATGTTTCTTAATAATGTTACATAATCACCTTTTTGCACCATCACAAGATTTACAAGGGTAATCATAGCTTATCAACCCTTGTCAAGTTGCTTCAAGTTCATTAGCTTCAAACAAAGTTTGGGGATCAAAAGTTGGAAGCAATTTCGGTTGTTGCTGCAAGCCCTTTCAAAGAAAACCACAAATTAAACTTGTAAAATCAACAAAATAAGTTTGCAAAGATTATATTGCTACAAAGTTCTAAACTATACACAAATATGTGTTGAATCTTTGTTGTTACTTCAATTTTTTGGGTAAACATAGGTCCATTCTTTAAAGCAAATGATTTCACTTCTTATAATATAGGTGAATAAGATTGGTATCTACCCTTTCTATTTGCTTTGCAAAATCAAAAATATATAACAATGATTAATATATAATCCAAAGCTGGAAACACATATTGGATTTGTGTCATGACCATCCGTCATCTAAAAAATAAAATATCACAATGAAAGGAAATCAAGTTTGAGAAAAATTAGTTGATAACTCACTTTGAAATGTTGGATGTATTATATGATTTGATGAATTTGAATAAGTTATATGCATGTCATTCCACCATGAGTAATTTGATAATTAATCACATTGGACATGCCATTTAGTCAAATGGACTAGTTATAATTAACCTGCCATATCATCATAAGCTATCAGGCAATTAATCACAATGCACCTACCATATCATCATACTTAGCCACAAAAATAGGCAAAAGTACTTGATCTAATGCCACATCATCACATTTAATCACATAGTCAATCACAATGGACATGCCAAATCATCATAGTTAGTCAAAGCATTAGTGACAATGGACATGCCATGTCATCACAATTAATCAAAGCATTATGACATGGATATGCCATGTCATCACAGTTAATCAAAGCTTTATTGACAATGGACATGCCATGTCATCATAATTAGTCAAAACATTAGTGATGTGGACATGCCATGTCATCATAATTAGTCAAAGCCCTAGAGACAATGGACATGCCATGTCATCATAATTAATCAAAGAATTAGTGAAAATGGACATACCACAACAAAATCAATAGAAATCCAGTAAAAATTGGGCAAAAGAGATAGACATGTTGCAAAATCTTATTTGAATCAAAGAAACAATATTCATTACAAAAATTTCACATATATGCATAAGTTTGATCACAATCTACAAATTTGGAGATGTAACTCTTTCATCATATTTTTAATTTAGAATAAGTTCAATGAACATTGACTAGACTCCATTGAATCTATTCATTGTTGTTGTATTTATTATCAAAATTAGGAATTTAAATGTTTTGAAATTGATTGACTACACCATTTCAAGAATGTTTTAAGTTTTTGAAATTCACCATTCAGGATATATCAAATGTTAGTTAAAACATTTTATTATAGTTTAGAACAAAAAGGATAGTTGCATTTTAAGATTGAATAAACTCCATACATGACAAACAAAACATATGATATGGCCTTTCAACATCATTAATCTATAACATGACATTCCATGAAGAAATATAGAAATTGCCAAAAAGAAATTTGATTTTTAAGTTTGAAGAAATATTACTTACATGTTGTGGCTGGAGATTGCATGAGTTCAAGGATTCACAATTGAAGTTGATCATGATCAACTCACATTTTCAATTGCTCTTTCAAACTCCAATCACTGTCGCATCCCCATGTATTCAATACATTAGATCCACAAAATCAATGTGATTGCACAACACAATTGTCAAACATAGTTAAGTTACCAACATTCAAGCTCATAACTTCTAGGATTATGTCTTTTCCTATTCATTACCCATCACCCTTGTCCCACTAGATGTTTAAAGAAAGCCTTATGTGGCATATTAGGGTTAGTAGAGGTCAATATAAGGTGTTTCAATCATTAGGGTTCCAATGTTGTTCACATTTTCAATTCATTCTAATTAAGGTCAAGAAATACAAATGTAGGATCAATGGAGTTGCATTTGAGATTCTTGGGCAAACTCAAAAAGATGCTAACATTAGTTTCTATGAGTTTTAGTATGTAGACAATACTCCTACATATATATTAATTATAAGGGATGTTCTACTCAAAAGATAGAATCAAATGTTGTAATTGCAAAAACACAAATGGAAGAACAAATAAATACATGGGTTAAGCAGCACGGTGTTTACCTTGGATGGTAAAGTGTGTCAATCAAATTGATATGTTTGAACGATGGATGGCGAGCAAGCTACAATTGATTATGAGAAAAATCAGCTATTCAACATTGTTGAAAACCATGTTAGGATAATTGAGATTGTTGGTGCAAATTGGAGGTACATTTCATTTAGCATCACTCATTCCATTTGCATTGATTTGTGTAAATCTATATATAAAAAAAAGCTAACTTTTGCACCAAAACAAGCTATAAAACAATTTCATCATCACAAAAATTGGGCACATGAACATTTATGTTTCATGTAATGTAAAAAAGATATTCAAATTCTTTTTCGACTCATTCAAGGTTTTACATTTGATTTTTAAAATATATAATATTAGCTGGCAAATGAGGTGGCATATACAATGACCAAATTTAGTCATTTGATATGTGAGGTGGCATATAAAATGATTGAATTCAATCACTTTATATGTGAGGTGGCATATATTGTGACTAAATTTAGTCACTTGATATGTGACGTGGCATATAAGGTGATTAAATTTAGTCACTTTATATGTGAAGTGGCAATTTGAGTCGCTTTGTCACCTTATGTAAACTAGCATTTTGACTAAATGAAATCACTTTAAATTTGAAGTGGCACATAATTTGACTAAATTTAATCATTTATTATTGTTCAATTACAAGCATGGAAAAAAAAATCCAAAAAATCTTATACCATTAGGTATTTTTTGTGCAATGGAAATATTGTCATTGGATCAATCTATCCTTTTGAATTCAAATCATCAACCTCCTTCCTGCACACTTGGCACTCTTCATTGTTATGTTCTTGCAAGATCCCATGCTTCATTCACTCTCACACTTACCTTCATAAGATTTCATGTTTCGTTCTCACATTTGCCTTCTCATTCACAATTTCTCACATGCACTTGTAGTCTTGTAATCATTTCACATTCAATGGTTTTGTTTATATGTCAAACATCAATTCACTTGCAATGATTTGTTTTTCTTTAGGGAAAGAAAATTGGCTACTACAAAAGCTTGTGAATATGACTTTGTAGAAAAGCGTAATCGAAAGCGAAAGAAGTTGAAGGTTGGCATGTTATCAACACCACAACATAGTGTTCAATTTTGTATAAACAAACATCTTGCAATTGTGAAATGCTTGGAGTCTGAAAAAGAAGAACAAGGTTTTGCATGTGAAAAACCTAAGAAAGTTGACTCAAATTATTTAGAAGAAGAAATTGGAGGTGAATCAAACGATGGTTCTTGCAATAGCAAAGATAAGGAAGAACCAAAGCCATTGGTATGTGCTTACAATTTACATTAATCTAGTTTGTTGTTTATGATTGTCTTGAAGTTCTATTTTCTTTAAAACAAGCATGAAACCTGAACAAAATGAAGAATTAAGGTTGCCCAATTTGTTCATTTGGCTAAAAGTTAATTCAAGAATTATATGTGTTTTTGAAAAAACAATTTCACACACAAATTTTTGGTTTAGTGATGGATTCCAAGCATTTGAATCATATAGATTTAAAAAGTAAACACCATGTAATGAACCCTAAAACATTTTGGGATGCATGGTTCATTAGTCATGATTTGTTGGAAGTTGTTATGTTCATTTGGCAATGTCATTCAAAAGAATTAATGTTGTTAAATGTCTTGGTTGTAAAAGAAGGGTAAGAAAGGTTCAAGGCCACAATTTAAGTGGTGGACCATGAAGAAGGTTTTGGTTGATCAACTTCATCCAATAATGGGTCCATCTCCTACCCCTGATTACCAAAATGAATCTAATGATCATGTTGATAAAGAGACAACTAAGAAGCTTGGCCAATGAGCACATTAGCTCCAAGTCCTAGTAGCAATAATAGTAGTTATCATGTGGCTAATTTGTCACAACTTCCAAATTCTAGAACCACAAGTTTGGTTGTGCAACTTTTCTTTGATATTTTTTGGTTTTCACTTTACTTGTAATTAGGTCTTATAGAATTTTATTCTTATATTTTGGCAAGCCAACAACTCGATGGAGGAGTTAGTGTAGTACATCCTTTAACATTGGCCCAACACTTGGACTCAACTAGAGGTTTGGAATTTTACCCATGTCATCAAATGAATTTAATGAACTAGTTGTAATTGTGGTGGATCATGTTGAAATAAACATGATATATTATAAATTGATTCAAGTAATGTTCAAGCCATTTTTCTTTTGGAATAGGAGTTGCAGTGGCCCCACACATAGAAGTTCAACTAGTAGGAGGTTTGTTTGGCCTATTTTCAATGAAGTTATTTAGGTCAATAAATTGCATTGAATTTCAACAGAATGACTATAGTTCATGTTAATGATATTTTCATATCTTGCAGGTCATTATGTTTATGTTATAGTAGGACTTACAATGATGTAACCAACAGTGTTCCAAAACCCAATAGTAGGGGGTTTGGTTGTGCTTGTTGCCTTTCTCAATGTTGGTCATCTAGATAATATGTATTGGTGAATTATGTTTTGTACATGCATCTCTTATGATTTGCAAAATGTTGATTTTTTTTTGTAGGCCAATTTGGAACTAGACCAGCATTTACAAACCCAACATTGGCCCAAAATTTTCAACATCCTATAACTTGGCTTGGAGGTTGGCTAATGCCCGAGAGTTGGCCACCATATCCCAGCTAGCTTATGAATCTAAGTTGGCCACCCAATGTAGTAATTACAACATTAGGTGCATTCCCACAAATGCCACTTGGATATCCATAAGTGCCTTGGCATACAAATGTTGTAATTATAGTTAATGTGCAAACATAATCATTTCCAACAATGCAAACAACATGGCCACCAAGTCATGTACCTATGCCACCATAGGTTACATTATGTCCATAAAAAATGGTTGCAACCCAACAAATGCATGATCTTGCTTCGCTTGCAAATTCAGGTTCAACAACAACTTCTTTTGTATGTAGCTCCCCTCAACCATTTGCAAACCAACAACTTGGATCATCATGGCAACAAGTGCAATGTGGGGTTAATATGATGCAAGGGAATCCACAATTACTAGGTCCTACAATAATTATAACAATGATAACACAAGGTGAAGACATTAGGTATGTGTTAGTTAGGGATTTGTCATTCCAACTAGATTCATAGGTAGTTTTGTTAAACATTTGTTTTAGGCAGACTGAACAAAAGGCAAGCTGTTGGGCAATGGATAAAATAATAAAGAGGTTGGGGATTAATTTAGTTGAAAAAATGGTACAATAACCATCCTTGTTAAATAGTGCAATGCCAAGGGAAAACCTATTGGTGGTGGCAAGAGCAAATTGTTATCACAACTATGAGGGTATGCCATCAAATTAAGCCTTGTGATTGATGATATTAGGAAACAACTAGTAGAGGAATTAGAGTGTAAAGGAAGCTTTGAAGCAAGTTTCACTACATTGACCATCCACTTGGGTATAAACATGTCAAGGACCAAGTGGCAATAGTATTGAAACACATGTGTACATACTTGAAGAAGAAGATGGAATCGAATGAAAGGGCGACTTTCAAATTGCACAAAGCAACACTAAAATCAACTAAAAATAGTGTTGCATCAAGAAACAAAATTGAACAATTTATTAGGATGACCAAAATTTGTTCCTTACAAAAGAGTGCACATTTATAGATAACTAGTAGTTGTTTTACGACATGTGGGGCTTTGGGAAGCAAATGAAAGCTAAAAAATTGACTAAAAACTTGGGTAAACATTTTCAAACTCCTAATAGCACCCAATGAAGATCCACCTATTGTCCTATAATGCTCAAGGTTCGAATATGGATCGAGAAGCTTGTAAGTTAAACCAATATTTTCGGGGAATGACTCCTTAAGTGGATATTATGTGCATCCAAGAACATAAGTATTGTAAGGAAAATGCAAATAACATCGGGAAGTTCCTTCAACCAAGTGTACGAGTCTAGATTTCTAAAGTAGACAAGGGACACTCATTTGAGCTCCAACAAAAGCAAGTTGGTAAAGGTGGAACCTATATCTTAATGGACCCTAAATGGGCACAATTTGTGTCTAACTATTGGAGGTAATAGAGTTCAAATTTTCAAGTTGATTGGATTTCCATGTGGGGAAATTGGTTTCATTAATGTGTATGCTCCAAATAATCTAATTTGACTTCCTTTATGGAAGTTGATAAAGGAAAGAATCCCAAGAGGTTACAACTGGATCCATTGTGGAGATTGGAACATGGTAGAACATAAAGAGGACAAGTTATTAGCTTGTGGCAAAATTATTTCAAATAAAGAATGGTTGTCTTGGAAAGCTTTAAAGTTAGCCTTGGATGTGAGTGAACCTATAAGATCTATGGAAAACGTAAAATATTCATGGGACAACTTGCAAAGTGACAATGAAAGGATTATGGCTAGGTTGGACAAGGTTTATGTCTTTAACTATTTCCAAGGTGAACAATCAAGCAACATTTCTTCGTATGCAATGAAAGGAAATGGTGTTTGATCTTATCACCATCCAATTTTTGTGTTTTGGAATTGGCACAAACATTGATATGGCATACCTCTTGGAAAATCAATACATAAAATTTTGAAAAGGCAAAGCAAAAAATTCATGATATATGGCATGACTAATCAAAAAGGGCTACTTTTTTTGTAAAGATGAGGTCATTAAGTTCTACATAAAGTTTTGCAAGTGCAAGGCAAAATCTTTTTGTAGGGAAGAAGCAAAGTTGTGCCACAAATTAGAGTAGGCACAAAATGAATTTCAAAAGTCAATGTTTGATAAAAAAAATGTTAGTAAACTATGAGAAGTTTAAGGTTGAAAATACAAGAATTGGAAGAACTTAAAGCCACATGGCAAAGAATTTGGGCTAGAATTAGGTGGTGGACATAGGAAACACTAACACTAAACAATTTTTTGTAGCAATAAAAGGGAGACCCAACAAGACTTTGATTTCTACTTTAATGAATCAAAGAGTGGTGGTATCTAAGAAAGAGGAGATGGAGCAAGTTTGCCATTGTTTCTATAGTAAATTCTACAAGGTGCAAGTAAAAAGGCCTTGGCAAATAGGATTTAGGGCTCAAATTCTTAATTCGTTGTGCCAAGGAATTTTTTTCAAAAAATGAATATTACATTGGCGATGCCAATCACAATAGAAAAGCTCAAAGTTATTGCAAAAGTCATGGCGATAGGTAAATCTCGTGGTCCAAATGGGGTGGTAGTTGAATTTTACACCTTCTTCTAGGACCTAATGGGAGAGGAGTATTTCCAAATGATCGAATCAACAATATAGTTAGGCCACCTACTAAAAGGGGTCAAGAAAGGTTTGGCCATTCTCTTTTTTAAATCAAGAAAAAAAAAAATCAATAATTGGAAACCAATAACCCTTTTAAATGTAACCTATAAAATATTTGCCAAAGCATACAACTGAGGCTACAACCAATCTTCATGGAACTAGTAGACATAGATCAAATTACCTTCCTGTCATTCTGGTACATCCTAAACAATGTATTATTAGCACATGAAACCATTGACTAGGCCAAACATTCTAACTAGCCATAAGTCTTTTTTAAATTAATTTTTGCTAGAACATATGACAAAGTGGGGTGGGACTTTCTCTTTTTATAAGCCTTAAAAACACTTAGCAAGGCCCGTGAATTCATTAGAATGGTACAACTATTGTTTGACAAGGTTAAGGCAATTGTATGCTTCAATGGAAGGATCACTAATCCATTTTGTATTGAAAGAGGGGTAAGGTAGGGTTGCCCATTGGCCCCTTATCTTTTCATCTTGGTGGGTGAGGTCCTCAATTTTATGGTCCAGAAAACTAAAAATTAAGGGGAAATTGAAGGCATACCCCTACTTAGAAACAAGAATCAACAAATCATATCTTAGTATGTTGATGATATGCCTTTGTCCATCAAAGGCATTGAGAATAATGTTTGGTGGGTTGGAAGTCAATTGGGAAAAATCTCGGGCTTTTTTGAGTGATAAGAAAATGAAGGAAAAACTCAATTAGGATAAGGAACTCAAGCAAAGGTGGGCAAATGAAAAAAAATATCCAAGTTCCTAGGGATTCTTTTTGGTCTCAATTTGGAGGTCAAAGAAGTAGATGAATTCTTGGTGGAATAAATTCACAAAAAACTTAGATATTGGATTGCTTTCCATCTTCTTCTAGTTGTGGCTTGTAGGGTTATGGTGTGGATAATGCACTCCTAGTTTCAACCTTTTGGTTTTTTATTAATGTGTGGGGAGGATCCAAAGGACTAATTTATACATGCAAATCTTTGTTTTAGAACTTTTAGTGGTCAAGAAGAGATGAGTAGTTGCACACTAAACAATCCATTTTTTGGTGTCACAAAGGTAGTTTGGAGGGTGGTACTTCTAAGTTTGGTATAATATATGTTGGGATATGATTGAAATTTGTATAAAGGACTCATCTAACTAATCTATAACACTTGTAAAATCAAATTTAAAAAATTGAAAATGAAATGTCACAATTTCATTATAAGGCGAACTTTTAAAGTGATGCAATGTCTTTTGTCATAGTCCATAAAAAAAATTATAGACTTGTATTAGATTTTTTCCCCCTAATATGATTGTGAAGATATTGTAATGCTAAAATAAAGTTTAATATTTTAATTTATTAGGTTTCTGTAAGATTGTTAATAGTCTAGAAAATATTTGGTTTATTAAAATGAAAATTGTAAATTTTTTTGTAAAAAATGACATTACTACCTTACATAACATCCACCAATTATAAAAATTAGAAAAACCCATGATTTTGTTTATAACTTTTCCCCTAGTTGATTAAATCGAAAGATATGTTACAATTTAAAAACCTGTAAGTTCAAGGTTTAGATATTCCACTTGCCCCCTACTTTCAAATGGACGATTACATTCCCAAAACACCAAAACATTTGAATTAAAAGTTTTGAAAAAATAAAACTTTGGATTTTGCATGTGCCATTTTTGGTCCACCTTAGTGTGCATTCACCTAGAACACCATTGTAAAGCCAAAGTCAATTGGAATGACTATTGTGATCTTAAAGAGGTGGGCGGACTAGGTTGGATAGACCTAGAGAAGGCTTTGTCAATATTGATGTGCAAATGGGTTTGATGATTAGCTTTGGAGCCCAATGACTCCAACCTTAAAACCTCGTTACATTTCAAATTAGTAAAATGCATGCCCTCCCAACATAGGAGATGGACTTTGAACCTCAATTGGGCCTTGGTTCAAGGTGACTTGTTTGCACTAGGCTCTAGAAATGGGGGCAAATAATGCAAACTTGGAAAAGAATCGTTAACATGTTTCATTTTTAGCCCCCTCTAATGGGTAGCATCCATTAAAAATGTCAATTTATGGTGGGGCACCTCTTTTAAAAGGGGTGAATTCAAATTATTTATTTTGAGAAAACAAGAAATTGATCGTGCCAAGCTTAGAACAATAGGGGATTTGTGGAGTTCAAATGATGTGGGCTTTAGGTCTTGGGACAAAATCAAGACTTGGCTTGGACCCAAATGAACAATGCATTGGGAATAGGGTTTTGAAGAGCATCCCAACAATTTGGTGAAGGAATTTGCTAGCCCTAGGAAGGAGGTGAGCAAAGGGGAATGGATAGGAATACCACCGAGGCACAGAAGTCGATCTAGTTGTAGTATTTTGCACCACAAACAACTTTAAACCTAGTGTTGATACAAAGGTGCAAATAATGTGTGTTCAACAAAAGACTGCCTAACAAGTTCAAGGAATTTAGTTACCTTTGTCTTTGATATGTGGGATTGCCATGTGGTGGATCTAGATTGATAGGAATGAATTAATTTTCAATGGTAACATATGGCACAAAACTAAGATTGAAAGAGTGGTTTGGGAGAGTCTACTTGATTATGGTAGCTTGAGTGGTAGTGAATTATGCTGTTGATTAAGAAACACCTAGATGATGAAGGTAGGATTTGAGCAAATTTTGACAAAGTTTGCTGTCCCTGTCATGCAATTTTTGCATGAGATGGATGAAAAATTAAATGGTGTTATCATCTTTCTACAAGTGGTAAGGTTATTTGGTAGTGTTGTGGTTCTTTATGGCTAGGGTCGGTTCTTCCCCCAGCTTCTTATTGTTCTGGTTCTTTCTAACAAAATTTTTTAATTTGTTCACCCCCAAAAAAAGAACCAAGAATGGGAAATTCCAATTTTTGGAATGTGAGAGTCCTTTGAAAGGAGCAACAACTTCAAGGGGATCCCAATGCTAGACCTCTTGGGTTAACTCATAAATGAGTTTTGAGAGTTAGCCCCTCACTCCCACCTACGAGTTCCACCGTTCTCATTGATACAATCCCAAGCGCAACTAACTAGCTAGATGTTCAATGCATGAAACAATTTGATCCAAAGTTCACCCAATAACTATTTGGAGGTACATAATCATCAATAGACAATCCGAAAGCACTTGCCCCTCAAAATTTTATTTGAAAAATACTTAAAATTTTCACCACCCACATTCATTTGAAATCCCT
>Ga0209208_10003754_pt1 | contig 21723 bp, 13 predicted proteins | sample S1TSphfallax_3_FD_187694 | JGI IMG/M metagenome (GOLD analysis project Ga0209208, IMG submission 187694) | Host-associated microbial communities from peat moss isolated from Minnesota, USA - S1T2_Fd - Sphagnum fallax MG (SPAdes) (version 2) | ecosystem: Host-associated > Plants > Peat moss >...
CCAAGGTTAGGATTTGAATTTGAAATTGTAATTTCTATAAAGAATTCAATCTACAACCCATTGTGAATTGGTTTGGAAATACATTATATGCAATATGTTTTAAATTAAAATTATAAATATACAAAAGTAATTAGAACAAAAAACAATCAATATGCACAAGGTTCATAAGCAATGTAAGTGGAAAACAATAGCAAAAAAAAAAAAAAAATCACTCCTAAAAACGTGCATCAAAGCATTTTTGTTATACTAAAATTTGAAACAAGACCTATCAAATATCAAGGATTTTTTATAACATCCAATCAACACCATGAAACATAATTAGTGGGCCATAAACCATTGTGAAACTACTTAAAAACATGTTTGCAAGGGTAGAAACTAGTATGGTGGGAGTGCAATAAAAAGGAGAAAAACCTATTGAAGTTGTGTTTCATTAATTTGAATCTCCATGATGATAAAATGTAATCAAATGATTGTAGACTTAAGAAAAATAAACACCATGATCAATAAGAAGGATATGTGCACTACTAGAATTCTTGGTTTTTCAAATGGTCCAAGTTGATTGATTGGTCATTTTTTACTAATGGACATGTCCATTTTGATTAAAAGCCCAAGGCATGTATTTTTTGACTAATAAATCCAATCAAGTTACACAACCTTAATCAAAATGATTAATGGGTTTAAATCAAATGAGACATCTAGCTGAATTAAACATAAGAAATTGACATTATTAGTCAATATGACCAATGTTCTCTAGTTCATTGGAACATTTTATGCCTATTGCATACCTACCTCATACCTCCCACCTATAATCTTACAACCTACCTACCTACCTACTTACCCACCCACCCATTACTTACCCACCAACCTACATATATACAACTTATTTACGTCCTACCTACCTACCTACCTACCTACCTACTTCATAATCTTGTAATGATGTGTCAAAATAAACATGTGAAACAAAAAACTTGACAAAAATTGAACACCTTTTGACCTCACACAAATTACATTGTGGGATATTTTGGGAAATGTGAATAAGAGTATCACTTATAAGGCATCTTGCTTTAAGGCATTAATGATCATAAGTGAAAAAAATTCATCACAATATTCCCTTTGATTTGAAGTCTATTATGGTTCATTTTGTGTGCTAGATTATATGTTTTCACATGTGTATAATTTATCTCTCATGTTGTGTGGTAGGAATCTTTACACTTGTGTGTGATCATGATGCTAAATCAATTGTTGAAAGTATCATTGGGTGAAAGCACACTAAGCCCCCCCAAAAGTATAATCACATGTATAATCTTTTTGCAATTAATTGTTTTGATAATGTATGGATATCACCTCTTGGATTGTTTGTTTTAAGTATATTTGATTAGCTTTAGATTTCATGTAATCAATTATTTTGAAAAATTCAACAAACATTAAAGAGTTTAAACATATGGAGTGTATTCATGACAAAATAATACCCATCACAAAGTTTGAAAATTTGAATATATAGTTCAAAACTAGGGTGGTGCATGGAATTCTTGGGTGAATATTTTTTATGGTGTATGATATTGATATACAACAATTAAATATAAGGTAATTTAAAAATTAAATTTTTTTGATGAAATTCCATTCAAAAATTATTATTTTTTGCATTTGTTTAGAAATGAATGCATAATAATATTTTAGTTTTAGGAAAAACCTACTACCATATTTATTTTAAAAAAAAGATTATATATATGAGCATTACATTATTTTTTCAATTTTCTTTTTTTGGGTAATGTTTTATGAATCATAAATATGAGGCCTTATCGTCGCTGAAAAATTGTAAGTTATATACATTGTGTACATTAATTTTATCCAATCCTCCTCATCTAACTATTGGATCAAGATTAATTTTGACTCCAAATAAACTTTGAGCTCAAAAATGATGTTGTTAGGCGAATTCTAAAGTTTTTTACTTATGTTTAGAATAATTAAATAATGGATTCAAAACTTTAGCTTACTACATACTATAATACTCGTTATACATCAAATTTTTTTGAACAAAAGTGGCTCACCCTTAGTGTGCTTTCACCCCATTGACTTCAAAAATCATGTGCCCAAATTGAGGTTTCATGGAGCCTTTATTTGGGCTATGTAGGGCTGAAACTTGTACTGACTTCATTGTCTTTGAGGGTGAAAGCATGGTGTGGTGGACCAAAAGTGGCACATGCAAAGTCCACACAAGAGTATGTAGTTTTTTCAATCCCTTTGTATCACAATTCCAACAATTGCATTATACTCATTGTTGAAAGTTCATAATTTTTTTTAAATGCTTCAATCACCTTGGTCTATAACCTATTTTCTTCCTATATAAGTCTACTATAATGGTTAATATGAATGTGGACTCTTTCTTACATTTCATTTATTTATTTATTTTTCAAATCATTCTTATGTTTGAATAGGAAGATTGTTAGATTTTCATCATGCCTTGGGCCTTATCAAATGTGATTATTGGTTTCACAACATTCTTCATATTCATAATACAAACATATTGTTCATAGATAATTTCTTCCAATTTTTCATTTTTATGTCCATTATGGACTTTTAAAGATATCTCAATTCAGAGTGCACATGAAAATAAAATAAAATATTGTCTTGAATTTCGAATCCACATGTCATATATGTTATGTTTGATCAATTCATGTGATTGAAATTTAGGAAATAATTTATTTTTAGTGAAAAAAAAGTCCACATAATTTGTGACATGACACATTTGTTGTTTTAAAAGTCCAAAAACACTATGCAACTAATTTTAAGTACAAAAATATTTTATGCATTTCACTACATATGGGTGGCTTAAAAATGAACATGTATTCTCAGTCATCCATGTATTGGAAAGTACCAAACTGAGATAATTTTTTTAAAACAAACCATGTACATTTAGTCTAACCTACCAAATACCCACATTGGTAAATTTATACAAGTTTTTAGCCTATAAAATGCAACCGCACAAGCTGCTTGGGGAACGTGAGGTCTATTTTCATTGTTTGCAACATTTAATTTGGCTTGAGAATGCATGTTGTTTTTAATGCATAGTTGGGCCATTGATTACGCTAATATTTAAAACTTGATGCCCAATTTTAATGCATGCATGGGTTTTTCTTCATGAAAAATGACTATCCACCAATCGCAAGTGGCAAAAAAACCCCTAATGTGTGAGTCGGGGGTAACAATGTGTAAGCAATGTTTTAAAAAAAAATGTTGCCCAATTTATGGACTAATTAAAAATGCTAGGGAAAATGTAATGCCCCCCACCATTTAAATCCAAGAAGGTAAACAAAATTTGAATTTAACCAAATAGGTATCCATGTCATTGTACATAATGAAATCATCCAAAAATATTTTCATGAATATGTCCAAATAATCTTTGAAGGATCTATTCACTACCTTACGATATGTAGGAGGTCCATTATTCTTTACTCCAAATGGCATAACTACCTAAATAAAGGTTCTCCAATTTGTTACAAAGGTTGTTTTGTATTTATCCTTTAGTGTTATTGATATATGTGGTATCCAAAATATCCATCTAAGAAAGAATGCATCATGCCTTACAATTGTGTTAAAAACATCATTTGTAAAAGGCAATGAATATGGATCTTTCTTTGTGGTTGCATTCAATTTTTTAAAGTCTACATAAATTTTAAATTTCCCATTTTTCTTGGGTACTACCACTATCAATGACAACCAAGTGGCTTCCTCTAGAGGTTGTATACACCATGTTGCTAACAATTTTTTTGTTTTGTTTTTCCAACTACAACATAGTTTAAATTCATTTTGTACTTGACATGAAGTGCAAATGGAATAGATATGTCTAGTTCAATATTATATTTTGCCAATTTTGGTGTACCATGCCTTTTAGGTCTTTATAGGTCCAAGCAAAGACATCCTTGCACTCCATTAACAAATCCCTCAATGAATTCTTGTTCTCTTAAGAAATTATGCATTGACTTGAATTATTTATGGTTTATCCTCTGTCCCCAAGTTAATCTTCATGAGTTATTGATCTTTAGTTAAAGTTGATATCATAATATGTAGTTCTTGCACTTTGATCCTTGTTGGTGTTTCATTTATCTATATCAGACTTAATCTATGGTGAAAGTAAGTCTCAAGACACACCTTGTTTTCAAGAACTACTTTGGGTTTTTTGTTGACCACTATTTCTAAAACAATTATATGGTTTACTATAATGTTTAATACAACACTAGAATTTGAGTTTTTTGTTTTTTTTTAATTTTGAATTATATCCATTATTAATGAGGTCATTGTTTTTAAAAATTAATTAATAATACCAATAGAAAACAACTCAAGCTCACTTGAAAACATTAGATCTTCTTTGCCATCTATGATTCCATTTTAATAGTCAAAACACAATAGGAGATATGGTCTTGTCACAATACCACCCAAATGTTTTATCACTACTATGGTTTTCATAGTAGCATTTCCCTATATTATAATCATACTATCCCCCAATCATGTGTTATTTTGGCATCTTTGAGCCATGGTCCACCCAACAACATGGAATAACTAAAATTTACAACAATGTTTTATAAAATCATGAATATAACTATTCATGGTATTATGTGCACATATATTTTTAGATTTATTATCAATCCTATTGGTTTTGTTGTATAATTTGATTTTCCATCCACATATTACAAGGTGTAGGTTTAAGTTTAGGTAACATTAACTTAGTTCTCAGTTGCTCAATGATGATATTTACCCTTGACCCACCATCCAAGAATACATGTTCGATATAATTATTCATATTAATTGTTGTTGTGCCAATATCATGTATTATAAACATAGTAATTTTGTTAGTAATGGGTTTAATACTAATTTATGGTTTGCTTAATTTTAGTTTTTGCCATAAATATTTTTGCAAGTTTAGTGCAATTTTGAATATTTGTCTAAGACTCGATCTATAAATAGTTTATCGGTCAAAACAAGATAAGTATACATAAAAAATAGACAACTTCATTTCAATTTTGTGCCACCCATATAACTACAATAAAGTAACATCAAATGAGGTGAAATTATGTGTCAAGTAACATTAGTTTGCTCTATTAAATTTATAAGAATCTAATTCTAAAAGAATTAAAAGTAGATGAATTTAAAAAATAGATAAAAATTACATTTGAAACCAATTGAGAAATATGTGTTCAAACCTACTTTTTGGTTAAAAAATTTAGTGAAATTAATATGTAATAAGTTAGGCAATGAATATCAACATATGTTTTAGCAATCCATCAAAACAAAAATCTATTTTTTTTTTTGTAAGAACCTATTTGACACCTACTTGAAACCCATAGTGAAAAGTAGATGTCAAAAGCTACTTATAATTTGAAAAACCTACTTAAAACCTACTTTTACAATGTGAAATATGAAAATCAATGCACATTAGTGTAAACATATATTATCTTTAATCATTGCAATGAAAATATTCAATGTTCCACAATTTTATAATGGGTTTTGTTGTTATTTTAAATCTATTTGTTCCAATTTTAACAAGGTAATCAAGTTGTTTTCTTTATCTTGCTTACACCATTCTAACATCTATTTATTGATATTATAAAATATCTTTTATATATATATGAGTTTGCTTGGAAAGGTAAAAGGTATTTCTTGTGATTTGGTTCATAGGATATGTTGAACTTAACATCCCTATCCAATTGGTAGTCCATTATTTGATTGCAATAGAAGATACCTCCAATGGTGGAGTAATTAAACCTACATTTGTTGTATGGTTTCCACCATAAAGATTTTCAACTTTTGTTTTGCTTCCCAATCTAATGTTGTTTTGTTCTTTTTCAATTTTTGATTTTCGATCATTCCTTGATTTTTGATTTTTGATTTTTTTTCAATATTTGATTCTTGGTCTTCTATTCTTTCTTGTACCTTTCATTGCATATTTACAAGGGTAACCCTAATTGCTTTGTCTCCCCATCTTTTCGGTTTAACTTACAAAGGTACTACCATCAAGGATAATTTCTTTCAGATATTAGATTGCTTCATTGGTCTACCAAAGTTCCATAATTGCTATAGATAATATCTTGTACCTTGCAAACCACTCATCCTAGGCATTTTTGACATGATATATTATATTATTTTTGGAGTGTGAAACTACATTGTTTCATATAGCAATTGTAGTTTCATTTTTACTACATCCTCTTCTTGATTTTGTTGAATTACAACTTGATCTAGTTATTTTTGTAAACATTCGGTCACCATGTGATCCGTGTTCATCCCCATTCCATTACTCTTCCTGGTAAAAAAAAATTGTTGCGAATTAAAATCCTTACAATAGTTGTTTGCTCAGATTTCAATCCTAACAACCTTTCAACTTTGAATCTATAGAACCAAAGAAAACAATTCTAACACAATAACATTTTTATGCTTATAACAAAAACAATCAAAACAATAAAAAACAATTTATATAATCTTGAATTTTTACCCTAAATTAATTCCTAAGGATGGTCACCAAATGGTAATTGTTAATCTCCTTATACTATTTTAATCCTTAATTATGTACTTAACATATCATTATTCAAACTATTGAAGTTTATAATAACAAATTATAGAAAACAAAGAATCAAAGAAATAAAAGGGTTCCAAAATCCATATATGAATAAAAATCATATTTGTAATGAAATTAAGACATAACTTAGACTAGTATAGAATTGAAAATATAAAATCAAAACCAATTATAATGTTGTCAAAATTATTCCTCTCCATCAAGTCTCATATTTTTACTTTAACATGAACCTCATCAACAATAAAACTACAAAACAAGTAATAATCCCAAAATTGAAAAATCCTCCAATATCATTATCAATTTTTTGCTATGAATATTAATTCAAATTGTCCATTATTTGGTCCTAATCAACCCAACCTCATTTTGTTTTATAATGATAAGTTTGTCCATTCTATTTTATAATGACAACACAAGTATGCCTTTAACACAACCATATTGATGGAAATGGTCAATAGTTATTTCTATGATATTATCAAGGTTCTTGTTAATTTGACGTTTTTGTCTTTAAACATCTTTTACATCTTAGCAGATCGAGGAATTTCCACTAGCTTATGCCCCACCAAACCACATGTGTCACAAGGAAATTGCATAAGTTAAACATTTGTGTTATTTTGAGTTATTACTTCATAAACATTTATAATTATTTGTCTAGGAATTGAAGGTTGTTTTATATAAATATCCTCCTTACTATAATAGGTCTCCATAACTTGTGATTTGTATGCTTACAATTTGTACAAAACAAGTTAACTTTAACATGACCTATTGTTGATGTGGTCATTGTGGTGGGTAGATGCAAGCTATGATGGTTCAATATTGGTAGAAATTACACCCCCTACAAGTCCATACAAGATTTTTAAAAATGATTCAAATGGACATGGTTGTTATTTTTTAAGATATTATTATTTTAATCTTTGAATAATACATGTTCAACCACCTATAAACCTTCCCAAATCTATGTGAAAATTTGTATTTAATGTACTTGATGTCATATTTTAATTTGGAAATCCTAAAAGCAAAACCCAAAAAATCCATAGAAAAAACGCCCCATCTAAAACTTTCAAACAATATGTTTTTGGGACAAAGAAATTGAAAAACAAACAAAAATTGTAATTCAAATGGACTTATGAAAATATGGTAAAATATTAACCATTCAAAAGTCCTTAGTTATTAAACGATTAAGGTTTTCAAAGAAAATATTCCTCATATGACTTTATCATTTTGTACTACATTATATATTGAGTCTCAATAAAAAAATCTAAAATGTGAATCAATAAAAAAATTCTTGTTTGTGATGTTCCAATCAAATGACCAATCCATATTTTTCAACTTCAAAAGTCCATTACTATTAACAAATGAACTTTTTATCAATAAAAAACTACACAATTCTTTTCATAATGGAATTATTAATCAAGATCCAAGTCCCAATTAGTAGATCTAAGGATACTTTAATCACCATATGCATTTTAATAAAGGGTACCCAAGGAAAAAAACATCATTTTGTTTTAAAAATGAACCACTATAGCTTGCACCTACCCTGGTAAGTGTTGGTTTTGGAGTAATTAGTTGACTATGGTTTTCCACCTTAGTAATTCCACCTTCATATGTCATTGCAAAATATTTGTGTTGTTGTAAGATAATTCCTTTCATACTTGTTGTAGCAATCCTTAAGTAAGGTTGAAATTTAAACTTAAATATCATAATAATTTTTTTAAAACTATTTTTGTTTGTAGATTATTAGCCAATTGCATCAATCGTTCATAATAATCTTCCACTCTTTTCTTATGGTCTTGTTTGAATGTCTTCAACTACATGTATACATGTTCATCATTCTTGACAAATTTGAATTGTTTACAAAATGCTTGTTCCAACTCTACAAATGTGGTTGAAACATTTTGCAAGGAAATTCTAATTTTATTCCAAGATTGTGTGACATATGAAGTGAATATGAACAAGAAAACAATCTCTTCATCTTCCATTTCACCATTTGCTCATATTGTTGCTTTGAACACTCATACATGAACATCAAAATTTGTCTCTTTGGTGTATGGTGGATATGGAAGTTATTTGTTAACATGTTGCTTTTTAGCCTTTGTTAGTGTAACATTCCCTATCACTTGGTATTGTCCATGCATACGTTAAAAGATTACTTCCCATAAGTTTAGGTATTGCCTTTTGTGTGAGTACCTATGGAATTGGTTGACCATTACTAGTTAGGGTATAACCAAGTCATGCTCCAAGTACAATTGTTGTTATGATGGGAACAACCCCACTCCAAACTAGTTCAACCAACATACATGGATATGGGGTAGGTCCTTATGCACATGGTACACTAGACAATTTGATGCAAACCTCTAAATCATTGCTTGGATTCAATGTCCCTATGATACCACATAGATCAAGATTGATGTTTGTCCATGTCCATTGTCAGCTACCATCATCATTGGTATTTGACTAAATATTTGTTCTATTAGTAGTGGAATTCCCCTTATTGATATTCATGAATTTTCAATTACACACCTCAATCTTGTTCTTGACCTCCTTATTTTGTTGGTTTGATATTTCATATGATGTACAAAGATTTGGAAAACACTAATTGGGTTGTTCGTGCATCAGGTTATGAAAGTACTAATTTTAGATTCACTAATTCTTGTGGGAAATTTGTTGGTCTACCACCCACCCAAGGTGCAACAAAGTTGAGGCAAACAACCTCCTTAGGTCGAATAATTTGTTAAATGCCTAAACCCACTTCATTAACCTATAACAATTTCAATTTGATTGTTATTGGTGCCTTTTCATGCACGACTACTTGATTGGTAAATTGTTCAATTAGATCTTTCATTATGATTTATCACAAATCATTTTGTATGAATGGACAAGTTTGTAAAAGATGTCCCTCTTGCTTGTAAAAGGTACATTGTTCCCAATCAAGTGCTTTAATTGGTTTTGGAACAGACCCAAAATGGAAGCTTTTTGGAAGTGTGGTTGCAAACACCACTTTATGAGTCTAATGTAAAAGTTTAGGATCGCTAAAACCGACATGAGAAATAACTAGCATTCTTACCATTGGGCCTAACTTTCCTTGTGATAATTTTGCTAGTTGAATAATCATTTGTGTTAACCCAACTAATGGTTGTTGCATAGTTTGCACTAATTTATCCATTAAATATGCTTCAAAGTTAAACACATGCACCTTTGGCACTCCTACCACCATCTTCAAATCATATAATTCGTCTTCATTCATTGAATACCACTAAACATGTGGTTCACCTTGAAAATATTTCAAAGTACCAACTAGTAAAAAAGGAGGCCTCATTTTCTTTACTTCATTATGTTATGGCAAGGCTTTCAGGCCAACATCATTAATAGAATTCTTAATTTTTTATTGGCAAATATAACAAAAAAATACCCAACATTACACCAAAACATGGCATCCATGACTGGTCCTTTTTTATTAGGTTAGTCATTTATGCCATTTATAGTCTAATTGGACCCATCATTTATGCCATTGTAGTCATATCAACCTAGTCATGGATGCCATATTTTGGCATAGTTCAATTTGGGTAAGTGTCGAAAAGACCATTCCATCATTTTGGACAAGTCAATTTTGACATGTCCATTATGACCGGGGTGGTACTTTGACTGGTAGACTATGGACCATTTGATTGGTCAAAATTTTGCCCATATTTAAGTAATTAAAAAAAATTACTATCAATTTTTATTATTATGATAGGTAGGTAGGTAGGTCATAAAGAGGCAAGTAGGTAGGTGGTAGCCTATCTTACCCTATCCTATCCTATTTGATCTAATTTGATATATACTATTTAATTTATTTAGTTTAACTTACTTATCTTAGCCTTTTAAACGTGTACATATGTTATAAGTACTAAGTTTTGAACCCTTGACCTCCCCAATGATAAATCAAGTCTTGAATTGATTGACCACACCATCCATCTAGTGCGATGATGGTCCTCATTAACAAAGTGAAATGTGTTGACAAGTTCATATTTTGTAGAAATAGTTTTGAGGCTAGCCATGAAGAGCTATTGGCCTATGATTGTAGAATTCATGTTCATTGTCCCAATTTAGACCCAAACCCTATTAGTATCAAAAACTTCTTCAAATTGAAAATTTGTAAGAAAAAATGCAAATTCAATTGCTACAATGTAATGTTAGCAAAGGTATGAAGTTTTTTCACTTTCATTTTGTTGGGGACATGAGGTAAACATGGTGTTACAAGAATTAATTTTGCTAGATTCAATTAGTTGAACCTACCATATTAGTTGGGTTATTTGTACTTAACATATGTTCTTGAAAATTCACTACATCCCCATTTGGTCTTGTTTGTTAAAACTAATGAATTCATTCAAAATCTAGTGAAATCACTTGGCATACAAGGACACCTTTTGTTCTAGTGTTGAAATCCATACATATTAGAAAGTATTGTTTTTAAAATGTCAACTGAAAATTTTGGTCAAAAGGCAAATTTTTATATCAAAGCAAAATCAAAGGGAATACATTGTGATTCGAAAACCTCACTTATGATCACCAAGGTTAGAGGAAGTAGTATGTTGTTGCCCCATAAGCGATATGCATGTACGTAAGTGCAAAAATATCCCACAATGTAATTTGTGCATGGGGTCCAAATTTGCACCTAATCAATATTAAAGACGATCACTCCATTGTGATAATGTTCTTCACTAGCAAAATGAAATTTGCGTTGATAGGTGGGTGCAAATGGGCTAAAAAAAGGCATTGGAGCCCCCTTAGGTGATTGTTTTTTGGGGAATATTCTTAGAATATTTTCAAAAAAAATCTTCAAAAAAATCTTTTAAAATATTTTAAAAGGGTGAAAGCATGGTATTCTATACAAAAACAGTTGACCAAAAAAATATCAAGTTTAAAAATAAATAGTTTTTTAGGAAAACACAAGAAAGTAAATCCAAGTTTTATTTAAATTTCATTTTGAAACCATGATGTTTTCCATTGGGTTTGTATTAAGTTGAATAAAAAATTGAAAAAATTTGGAATAATAGATGTAAGGAACAAATACTTTTGAATTTGATTGGCCAATATGGCGTTCAAAAGTACTTTTTCATTGGAAAATTTAATGAAATAAATTTGTGTGAAGTTATAACCTAAAGATCATCATATATTCAAGGGAAGGAAAATAAATAGATTTTAATTTCTCTTTGGTAGGATATGCTTGACACATACTTGAAACAAATGTTACACTACAAAAAATAAGTTTCAAGAGCTACTTACATTTAGAAAAATGTCTACTTGAAACCTACTTTTACAACGTAAAATTTAAAAATTAATTCATAATAGTGAAGAAATATCTTGTTTTTCATCATTTAAGTAAAAATATTAAATACATAATAATTTCTTATCAGTTTGACAAGTAGACACCCAAGGTAGTTGAATTGTATATTTTATCATGCTTTCATCTAAAATTTCTTTATATTATTTTCTCAAGGTTTTTATTAGAAATTTGTCAAACATATGTCATTTTGATAGTTTTCCAAGTCTGTTTACAAATCCTTGTACTACTTAAAATTTAACTTATTTTTAGGTGAGATTTTAAAAAACATTTGGTGTAAAATAATAATAAAAATCAGTGGTTATGATTGCTTTTGGCTCCTATTACCATAATTGCACCCATGTATATTTTGTAAACCAAATAAAAATAACTTTGAAGTAAATAGATTTCATATTCATATTCATAATTACCATTAAGGGCTATTGGTTTTTGTTAAAGTTGTTAAAAATAATGTGACACACCCAAATTGCATCCATCTGGATGTGTTAATTTCATTTCACTACTACCAAAGTGGGGTGCAATTTATTAGCTTAAATCACTATGGGACCTTAAAATTGAAATAACTTCATTGCATTTTACTGATTTCACCTTGATGAAAGTTATTTCATTATAATATCATTATGTAGACATCATGTTTCATTATTAATTACATAATTCACTATTACAATTTACTATAGTAAATACGTTTATTTTTATGTTTAAAAAAAATTCTATCTATGCTAGTTTATGATATACCTTATATTATTTTAAGTTACTTTAGTTATTCTAATTTATATTTTATGTTATTTAGGCTATTATAAATTATTGTACCCTAAATTATTATATGTTATTTTATCTTAAAGTATCTTAACTAATTTATTATAAACTTTTAAGTTATTATAAATTAAATTATTCAATTAACTTTAGGCTATATTTTAGGTTATTTTAAAAAAATTAATATATGTTATTTCAAGTTATACCTTTAAGTTATTATAAATTATTTTACAATAATTATAATAATTTAAAATAATTTAAAAGAAAATATAATGACCTAAGGTAAAAATAACTTAGAATAAAAAATAATAACCTATGAAAAATAGTTTTAAATACCCAAAAATGTAATAACTACCAATAGCTTATGATATTATAACATATAATATCAAAAACAATTATAATACAATAATCACCAATAGTTATAATATAACATATAATAATAATAATAACTTATAATACAATAACCATTAATAAAATAACCATCAATAACCACTAATAAAATAATCACTAATGGCTTACAATGGAATAATCATCAATAGGCACTAATATAACATCAATTAATAATCACCAATATCCACCAATAGAATAGGCACCAATAGCCATTAATATAATAACAATTACTAAACACTAATATCCACCAATAGAATATCGATCAATAACCATTAATAAAATAACCACGAATAGTCATTAATAGAATAACAACCAATAACCACTGATAGAATAACAACCAATAGCCATTAATATAATAGGCACCAATGGCCATTAAGAGAATAAACACCAATGGCCATTAAGATAATAGGCACCAATGGCCATTACTAGAATAACCATTAATGGCCATTACTAGAATAGCCATTAATGGCCATTACTAGAATATCCACTAATGGCCATTAGTAGTGTCGCAACCCTAACCTTGGGCATGTGACCAAGGCAAGGGGTTGCAAGGTTGTGAGCCAAGAAGAAGTTCAGGAGTGAAGGAAAGTGTGAGGGAATGAACCCTCACATTCCCCAGGGAGTTTCCACCTTGGGAGTTTAAAATCCTTGTCGCAACCCTACTTTGGGTGAAGTGGGAGGATGAAACTCCCACTCCCAAAGTTGGAGATTTGGAATCCTCCGGGACTCCCGAACGTTTAGAGTTCGACAACAGAGGCCAAAACACCTCGCATTGGGGGTGTTCTTAGTGTCATTGGAAAGGTCTTGAAGTGTAGATGTCCAAAATGCCCTCGCATTGGTCATTTGGACATCTGCAGCCCAAGTTATGGGCAAAAGAAGGGCCGGGAGTCAAATTGGCAATTTGACTCCCGACCATTAAAAGTCGGGAATCGACCTCTTCCCGACATCCGAGTTGGGAGTGCTACATGGCGTTGGAAAGCTCTCGAAGAGAACCACAACTTTGCTTAAGACCTTGTCTTGATCAGACTTGGCAGTCAGGAGATATGAGCTCCCAAAGTCCCGGGACTCCAACCGGGACAATTTCGGGACAATTTCGGGACTATAACTTGGGAGTCCCGGGAAAAAGAGTCATTTGGATGTAGCCCATGCAGAGCGTTGTAGAGAATACTATATGGGGGAAGGTGGTGGCTTCCCCCGAGTTCGAGCCGTGGTGAGTCTTGTGTGTCAAAGTGCCCGTGGCTTGTCCCAACACCCAAGGGTGTTCCCGAATGTGAACTAACCCTTTTGTGGTTGGTTTTGGATGCAGATTCAAGCTTGATAATCTAGTCCCTTTTCCTAGTCTAATCCCGGGACTTCTAGCATGCCCCTCTACCCCTTTCTAGTGTTGGAAGTCAGGAGCGCGTCCAAGTTCCATATTTCCGCAATTCAACACACTTGGACCCTCAAGTGGGTTCAACAAGGAACTTAGGAGTGCGTAAGTCCTAGTGGACTCTTGAATATTTATAAAGCAATTGTAGAGGTCAAAACCCATTAGATTGAAAAGTTCATTATATCATTGGAAAGCTATTGAAACATAAATGTTTAAAATGGGCTCGCATGACCCATTTAGACATCTGAAACACAAGTTATGGCCAAAAGAAAAGCCGGGAGTCAAATTCGCAATTTGACTTTCGACCACTAAAAGTGGAGAATCAACTCGATTTTCTTATGTGCAGGTGGCTTGTAACATACCGTTGAAAAGCTTTCAATGAGGACTAAAACTTTGCTTTAGACTTCGTTTCAATCGAAGGTCTGCACACAAAGTTATGCGGCCCAAAGTCGTGGGAGACCCAACTTTGGGAATTTTGGGACTCCCATTAGGGAGTTTCGGGACAAAATGTCATTTGGATGTGGGCCTCGTGGAAAGGCACATAATATACTATAAGGGGGAAGGTGGTGGCTTCCCCCAAGTCTGGGCTGTGGTGAATCTTGTGAGTCTAAGTTTGCTCGTGGCTCGTTCTAGCACTAAAAGTGTTTCAACTCTGCACTAACCACCTTGTGTTTGGTTTTGTGCAAGTCTGTGTGAGTAGTTGATGTTTTTCACTCTTCGTAGTCCCATCCCAGAACTCCAACACGCCTTTCTACCTTTAAAGTGTTGCGAGCCAGGTAGTGTGCCCTGATTCTTTGCTCTTCCGTTGTTTTCAGTTTAGACTCACATTTGAGTCAATTTAGGAGCTTAGGAGCTTATCAAGTAGAATAGCCAATAATGGCCATTAATAGAATAACCACTAATTTCCATTAATAGAATAGCCACAATAGCCACCAATAGCCATTAATAGAATAATCACGAATAACCACTAATAAAATAATTATTGATGGCCATTAATAAAATAACCACCAATAACTATTAATAAAATAACCATTAAAAAACATTAATAATCACAAATAAAATAGGTACCAATAGCCATTAATAACCACCAATAGCACTAATGGAAAAATAACCAATAGCCATATATTAAAATTGCAAAAATAATCTAGGGTGAAATAATTTAAAATAGACAAAAATAATTTAAGGTGAAATAACCTTCAATAGCTAAAAGTAATTTATAATAGTTGTAAGTAGTCTAAACTAAAATAATTTATAATAGCCAAAAATAACATAAAATAGCTAAAAAAACTTACAATAACTAAAAATAACCTAAGGTTGAATAAGCTAAAATAGCCAAAAGTAATTTAGAATAATTAAAATTAATTGAGAATAGCCATAAAATAATGTATTGTTTTATATATTAGTCATACTAAGTTGATTTATACATTTAATCTACATATTTTAATTATAATTTAAAATAATAATTAATATTGAATTTTTTTAGCTATAAAATTTATTCAATTTTACACACATACTTTAATATAATTGTGTAACATTTATTTGCGTCATATAGTATATAAAGTTTTATTTAAATTGATGATAAAATTTAATGTACAAATAAATTATATATTTACCACATCTTACATTTCTATTTTATTTTTAAATTATAGTATAAAAAATCATTTTTAATAAATCATGTTTTATTGGTAAAATTTATTGCAATGTGTAATAATTTATTTAATGATATAAAATATTTTAAAATGCATCATATATAAAGTATATTCTAGAAATATGTAATTAAAGTTTCTAAATACTTATATATATAATATCAGTTGAAATAAGTTCCCTACATGTTGTAAATCCTTATGTGTGAACTTATACTAATAGTTATTTTTGAATCATTATAAAATAATTTTATGATCACATTATGTACGTAATGACACATCATTTTGTCCACGTCATTTGCATAGTCATTTAAAAAATTATATTTGAAATGATTTTATCCTAGTCACATTTTCATATGATATTTTGGACATCCATGTCATTTTGTCATCAATCATGGATGCCATATGGATGAAAACTTGTAATGAAAAAATGACATCATTTTTCCTATTATCACGTCATCAACTACTAATCAAATGCCCCACTAATTTATATGATTACAACTTTTTACATTTAGGATTTGAAATAATATCCTATTATTATAGTTAATTTCTAATCATTTAGGACATTTGGTCATTGATTTCTTGGTTGCAAAGGACAATATTTCTTCTATTGAAACTTTTTGAAGTGTACCAAAATCATGAGAAAGCATTACCCTTTTCTATATTTTTCATGTAATTATTCTTTACTATGTAAAAACACATTTATGAATGATTATGATTGAATCTAAAATTGTAGTGATAAAAAAAATATGATACTTATGAAATATTTGACATTTTTTGACTCATTAGTTTTGATGGGGATCAAAATGCAATGGGGAAAAAAATGCAGAATAAAAACTAAACCATTTTCATCGTCGATGGTACACTTGAAAGGATTTTCACCCCTTTAACGTATTGTCATTAAAACTATCAAATTTTGTAACAACAATAAACTATGTATAGAAAACAAAAAATCAGATCTATCAAAATGATCGAAAATCCATATTTGTGCAAAAATCATTTTGCAATAAACTAAAATCTAGATCAAAATCTAGAAAATTGGCAAAACGGGGTGTATGGAGAGATCCAGTTCTGTACATGACCACCCTTCCAATATTCCCAGAAAAAAGCTATATTGATTAGTCATCAAATACACACAATATTTTCTTGTTCAATGCCTGAAATTTGAACCTTAGGTTACCAACAGCCTAACTTAGTATGATGCTTGCAGGCAACTGGCTTATCACTTGCTTAGGTCTTAATGAAAGCAATATGATATGCTGGTGGGCCAGAAAAAGTTGCCTGAAGAGTGTGGACATTAGTGTGGAGCTTGAAACATAATTGACCCAAAAAAGTGATATTGTAATAAAAGGTAGAAGTGCAGGCACAATCAGACAAGCAAGCTGCCTTGCACTGATCTGGGCTGCCCACTTGGATACTAGGGTAAATAGGAGACAGGTCCCCACCCGCGTAGAAAGATTGCAAGAGTGCGTAACCCACACCAGGCAGCTCAATGATATCCACTGACTCCCCACATGGTGAAGACAAAGGCTTTGACACTCTCCTGCATCCCTGGGTTAGGTCTGAGGGATCAATGGGATGGAATCCCCTGGGACAGCCAGTACACTTCTGTGTAGGACCGAAAACTCCAGAACATATACCATATGGTCCACAACCATTGGGAAACTGACACAAGGAAAAAAGTGCTTGGAAGTTGAGTTCCCAATGTTCATAGCCGGGTGATCCAAGGAGGACATAAGTCTTGAGATTGCCATCAGGTTCCATTCTTGCGTACTCAAGGAAGGTGTTGTTAGGGTTGAGGTTATTGCTTGGTGCGTGTATGAATTCCACATCGCCAGGAGCGAACACGCTGAGCCCATTTCTGAGCTCAACATAGCGAGCTTGATTAGGTTGCCAAGCGTTTTCTATCAATGCGTATACTGACTCCAAGGTCCAGTAACGATCCGAGCCGACAGTCTGATTAAAATTTGGAATTGGGCCTGTGTATCCACGGTGATCGAAATCCACAAACAGCGACAAATCGTTCGTGGTTTCTTGTACTCTCGCTGAATAGATGCCAGCGGAAGAGTAGGGCCAGTTCGGGTCAGCAGCAAAGAGGATGCTTCCAAGAGGGAATTTCTGCCCAGAGACCAAAGTGTCGGATGGATAATCAAAGCTTTGCCACACAATCTTCCTCGCACTCGTTAGCAGTACCAGATTCCCAGAATCTTGCAACTCAATTGCGTTTACCCTTTTGTTTGCTGTTTGGCTGCTCCAAATCTCGGATCCGCGCTGTATCAACACGAGGTTCCCATCTAGACCGAGCTTGAGGGTGCAGATCTGTTTCAGAATGAGTAGTGCAAGGCATCATTTGCACGATGATCAGAACAGTACAATGTCGGTGCAAAGTTTGCTAACCCACTAGCTAGCACAGGACAAAATGCATGCGCGTCAATGTGCTGCAAGGAAGACACGCAGGAGTCTTAGAGTTCTTACCCCGCCGGCGGAGTATATGCCATTACTGAGATAATTGGCCACCCACACCTGCAGTCGATCAGGAGACCGTGGGTTCACGAAGTCCACAGTCACATAGCACTTGGGTCTTCCAGCCGGCGCTCCGGGAAGCTCCTGCACATTGAGCTTGTATCGGTATGACGGCGCAGAAGTGAGGGCTGTCAATACCTGTTGCCCCTTCCCCAACGTGCTCCATGCACTACCCAGATTTGCAGTGTTGCGCGCAGACACGAACTGAATCTCTGTCGACAACAGCAGCACACAGCTAGCTGCATAGATGAACCCTAACAATTTTCTACTGCAGCTTGTTGCACCCATAATATTGCCTATAGAATCCATCACAATGGCTGTTCCGGATCTCGCACTCACATGAGTCGAAATCTTGACTATATTATCTGTTACTAATGCATTGTTTGGATGGCATTTATACAAAGAGATTTTCGAGACTGAATTAAATTTACGAGTTTGGTGCATTCCTAGATGGGTTTTTTATATAACAACAAAAAGTCAGTGTCCTTGTCAACTGGGGTTGAAACAACTTGTGAAACCACTTGGGTAAATAGTAACAGCTTGAGCGTTACAACTTTCAAAATGATTGTACAACTAAAATTGACTTTTGCAACTTCCAAAATGATTATATACTTAAAATGAAAATTGCAAAACAGAAGATGAAAGTTGCAAAATTGAGAACGCAAATTTTACAAAAACCTAGGTTGCTAAGCCCAAGTTGGAAAGCCACTTTTTTTGACTGCACTTGAAATATGCTAAAGGATCTGATGTCAAGTTGGTCGATCATGTGGAAGCATAGCTGGAGACGAGGGTGGGTACTGTATTAAACAAATAGCTGCAAAATAGTTGCGAGCCGATGAAGCAAGTGGGCTTATTTTGGGCGTTGACACGCAGCGTCAGGTTGCTGTCTGAGGTGACTTTTAGATGCACGACACTGAAATGCAGATATAATATTTATTATGCTCACCCGTGGCATCGGTTGACTTTACTGCATCTGTCCACAACTTGGTACCAAAATATAGTTCCACAGATTTGGACTGTGCTGACTACTTGAAAGGAGCTATATCAGTCGCCGACCCTAGACTAGGCTTGCAATGCTGAAGGTGATAGCCAGTGTGGTTAAGACTGACCCAGTCACATAAAATATTATAGCAGTTCACCTAACACCTGACAGCCCATGCAGGGCCTTGGCGGAACCGGCAGCTACAATAGGGTAGAACAACCTATGACCAAAGATTCACTCTTGCCCAAACACTTTGGGAGTTGGGGAGCCACGGGTGAAGAGCTTATGACCATTTACTGCACTCCCTAGCACCAAACATTTGGTGAAAAATAACTTTCTTTTGCAAACTTCTGCCCTTTTTAGCAAAAATTGTGTTTAGGCACATTTGTTGTTACTTATAGCATATATATTAAAGTATAGTGTTTAAATATATAATTTAACAACTTGTTTGGTTATTGGGGAAGTAATTGTGAAATTTCATAGCACAACTTGTACATGGATTTAAAAATCATCACAAAGTGACCCAAAAAAATGTTTGGTAAAAGGTCTTATTTGGACTAGATTTATAAATATCTTTATCCATCATGTGAGATTGTTGTTTGGAATTGGGCTTGTATATGTCACAATCTAGTCCTCACAAAAGATGACATAGTCATGAAGACTACATCCAAATGGGATTTTAATTGTTTTGATTTAAGGTTGTGATTGAAGGCACATTTACAATTTATTAGGTAGGCACCTTGTTTTGAGATGAGAGGGCATATGGTACGTTGATAGCAATAAAACAACACCTTAAATTGTAAACCCCTAAAACACTTCCCATGCAAAATCAAATCACAACAACCCATGGATCTTATGTTCCCTATAGATTTTCCTATTGAAACTAAGCATCACAAACTTAAATTCAAAATACATGAATCCAACAAACTTGTAATAGCTAAAATGTTCTAGTTGCCAAAGAACTAGAAGATGAGCTTTAAGACTTATTTCAAATTGTTAACAAAACATCATTCACACAAAACATATCCTAAACCAACAAAATTCTTATGGTCTTGGCTCAATTTTAAAAACTTAGACAAAAGAATACCTTTTGTGAGGCACTAGTGAATCTCCTTATGTTTTGGAGGATAAGGCTAAGAGGATCAAAAGAAAAATGATCAATGTATTTTGTAAATGACAAAATACCTTGTTGGATCAACAATTTCAAATCACACATACCACCATCCTACTTAATCCGACTCAAAACAAAGATAACATCCCACCTAAACAAGCTAGAAAAGCAAAACTAGTAAGAATAACAAGGATTATTTATTTAGTAACAAGAGGCAAATGGACTCCTAAACAGTTAAAGGATGCCATGGATGTAATGGAAAGATGCATAACATTTCTTAGGGGGTCTAATAGATTTTAAAATATTCTTTTGATTTCATCATTTAACTTCACTATTTAACCAAGTCACAATTTGCTTGAGTATCTTAAAAAAATATTTTCCTAGAGAACAAATACCTTTTACATGTATGAGAATGTTAAAAGTTAACTATTTGTATGAGGAACAATTGGGGTATTTTGATCAATATAAAGTAAATGCATTTATTTGGGTTGTTATAGATTTATTAATTTTTTTCACAAGTGAAAATACTTTAATTTTTTAAGTTTAATGATGTCCAACCAATTTTGAAGGTGTCAAAAGTTGTTAACAAATAGGAAATCAAATATAAATATGTTTATTGCAAGTGAACTAAAGACATCAAAATAATATGCTCACAACATGGAACATAAGATCAAGAACACACCAAGGTTCTTGTTATGCACAAAACATATAAACTTGCAATAATGAAAAAAAAAATCCAAAATAGTAACACTAAGATTTTGAACCGATAAGGCAAAACTAAAAATAAACCCACTTTAAACTAAATAAAGAAAGTAATCACCATGAAAATAACCTAGTTAATTTTGTTTTACTTTAATGATGGATGAAAGCATGGTAAAGTGTGCCAATGAAAGATTTTTTTTTGGGGTGGAAAGTATCCGTATAGGGTATTTAATGTGCCTGACTTTCTTAACTACCTTTGTGTCAACAAGTTCTTCAACTTTTACCATAAAAACACATATAGCTTCAAATTCAAGCTTTGCTTTTACAAGCTTCTCCCTTCCATGCTCCACTTGGATTGTAAAGGC
>Ga0209208_10003755_pt1 | contig 21717 bp, 15 predicted proteins | sample S1TSphfallax_3_FD_187694 | JGI IMG/M metagenome (GOLD analysis project Ga0209208, IMG submission 187694) | Host-associated microbial communities from peat moss isolated from Minnesota, USA - S1T2_Fd - Sphagnum fallax MG (SPAdes) (version 2) | ecosystem: Host-associated > Plants > Peat moss >...
TGTGGAGCTTTAGAAACAGACATCAAATGCAGCTTGAGTTGAGTTTCATTCTCTTCATGATCAACCAATGGAAATAATGCAAATTAGTCACTTCAACCAACAGGTGAGCAGATCCACCAACAGTACTGGCTGAGTAAGAGAATAATTCACATGAAGAGTAATTCCCCTACATGAAGAGATTTCCAGCGCTTGCGAATGGCCCCCAACTCTTGTCTCTCCTTGTCACCACCACCATAGTAGCAGTTTGAAAATGCCAGCATATCTGACTCATACCTGTGTGCCTGATATTCCAAGTCAGATAAAAGGAGTGTATGCATGTACTCAAAAGCTTGAAGTAGTTACAGGGTACACACTAAACAAAATCTTGTAGTGATCAACTTTTGATATGCAACTTCAACTCCTGATTAGAAATCAATCATGTACCTAGATGAGAGACTTGTGACAGATCCCTTTTTCATATTTAGATGAGGAATTTCTCCACAATCCTGTACTTTTAGAGAAAGCAGTTATACAAGTCCAGTTTTCTGATAATCAGTGTTCAATACATATGTTCTGGATCTGCATATTAAATACAGTTGGCCTGCATCTGTGAAGATCAACTCCAACCACAACAAATAGCAGACATTATGACCACTGCACATGTTTAGGTGACTTTTCAAATTGCTTCCAGTGACATCTTAGCAAGTTGAAATCCTGATACAGATTGATAAAAATTTCAATCAGAGCTGTAACTTGCAATTTGCATATCATCACATTTTGAAGTACTCCCAATTAAGTTTTACTAGAACAAACCCATGTTGTCACCCAATGGATCACAGAACAGCAGAAGAAAACTCAGAAAGTGCCTTGTGCAAAGTCAAACCTGAGGTGCAATGCAATGTACTTTCCACTCTTGGCCCTCATTCTGTCCACTAACTCCTGGCCCATGTCCTGGATGGGTTTCGTAAATTGCAGTGCCTGAGCAGGAATCACAAGGATTAGGGAGACATGATGCGGTTGTATCTGTATGGACACAAAAGACTAGCAAGCCATTTGGAGAAAAACTGATTCAAATCAGTGATCAGTGAAACTGATTCATTCAGCCACGAAATTGAGAGAATCTCTGACAAATCTTTGGTACCTTGTAGTTAGTTCGGCACCGCAGTTTTTGCATGTCTGGATCCAACTTATTTGCCAGCCGGTAATCAAATTTGGTGAGCCTGACAGACTGTACCATATGGAAGAAAGGAATATCAAAAAGCTGAAATAGAGCAGAACATGATTTCACCAGAGACCTAACACAAAGAGGAAAAGATAGGTAGATCTTCCACATGAGACTGCCACTTCATTTCCTGAGTCTTATACTTCATCCTTGCGAACACATTATTGATTTGTGGTGCTTCAGAATGGAGGTATATGAAGGAAACAAACTCACAAGAATCAGACACACTGGGGAGATATATATACATATATAAACTACAGAGAATTCCACAAGACCACTTTTGGAGGTATCATTTGTCAGTGCTGGCAAAACCAACACAAAAACAACAAGAACAAGAGGTCATAACCTTATGGTTTCACATAAAAACATCAGGCCATCACCATTATAATGAATGCCAGTGAACAAGCAAAAGTATCAAAATGTGGAACAAACCACCCATAACAGAAGACAGCGAAGGAAGGGAGCCATACTTGTTTTCGTTTCAAAATAGGTAGAATTCGGGTGAGGTAGTAGTGTGGTGAGACCTTCCGTGGGACCCGCAAATTAGACATCTGACTTGATATAAATTTCTTTGAGCTTGGAGGGAGCTCTTTGATTACTTTCACATCAGGTGCAACAGAAGATATGAACCAGTCGACATCGAAAATGTCACTGAAATTGCTGTCAATGAACCCCAATCCAAGATCACTATAAAGGTACCCTGAACCACTCTCTGTGCCTTTCTAGCTAAAACAAACTGAAATGAAACAACATGTGCAAAAACAACTGCAAAATTGCGATGAGCCCAAGTAACAGTGCAAAACAAAAGGAAATTACCAAGAGTTAGCTATGAGCAGGCAATAAACCCTACATTTGAATAGCTGAGACTAAAGTGGGTTGATGCTGAGAAAACTATGATGGAAGTAATATAAGAGGGAGAGACAAACCTTGGATCTTTCCAATAAGATCGATGATCCAATTGTGGAACCACAAGAGTTGCATTCAACAACCGTGCCACTACAACAGAATCAGTTATCTGCAAACAAACATTCAAGTCACTTACAAAATGCAACAACATGAGACTTATAGGCAATAACCATCCCTGTTCATGACATTACACAAGGAGCATTATCACAAGTCTTCAAAGAGATGTTGAGAAACCAACTGAAAGCACTCACAAATCATTCCACACCAACCAGGGACATGACAGGATGGGGACAAAGATGTTATCTTAAAGAACATCGCAAGAGAATGTACTTACCCCTGTTCTTTGCTGATTCAACCCACCACTAGCTACAATAAAGAGATACCCATTGGACTCCACACTCAGTTCAGCTGATTAAATCACAAAACATAAGGTGATCAATGAAAGTCTGAACCATATACTGAAATAATAGAATCTGTGAACTTGTGCAGCTTCTGACTCCTGGCATTTCAGATGTCATTTCCAAAACATTAAATGTTGACATCAGGATACATGAGCAGCAGCTTACACAAATACTTTTCACTGGGTTCACTACATCCATAGTAGAGCTCTGCATTTTCTGAGTCCCAAATATGCTCCGCCGTTGTATCCCATTGACCCTGGCATCCTAGCACCAACTTCAATAAGAAAACTTTGGAAAAGTCCCATCACACAGGAAGCTAACTTGTTGTTTCAGGGCTGCCCAGCTGCATCCATATCCTTCCTAAAATCCAGACCTTGATGTTTTAAAAAGAACATATGAATAGAAAGCTTGACTGGAAAACCCAGAAAAATTCAACTAACTCCAATCCAGTAGAGACACCAAAGAAACACATTATCACATGAAAGATATTCACAAAGCCAAACAAAGGTAAAATTGATGTGCAAAGAGGGGGCTCACCGGCACATCTTCTAGAGCTTGCAAAGAACTTGCAGTTTCATTTATGGCACTCCATGCCTGATTCCACACAGACCCACGTGAGCAGAACGGATGAAATGGAAGGGCTCTGATAGCATGTAAGAATTATATAATCTTCACAAAACAGAAAAGTTCATGTCCTGTTTTAACTATGCAGAAGTCTTTCTGCCCATCAAGAAACTGCCTGGACACAACCCTTGATGAAGTTTTCTCTGTATGAAAGAAAAAAGCCCAGATGCTAAAGATATAGAACCTCTGATGAAGCTTGTTGGAATGGTCGAATGGGGGTGTGCCCAGAATTCACATTATCAAGAAACCGCCCAGAAATTATAGAAAGCACAGCGAGTGCTACTAATGCCGATCCGAATACGACAGCAAGAGAAGAGATTGCAGGAAACTGGAAGACCCTTGTTGTTCGGTTTCTTGGACGTGCCATGGAAGTTGTTTGAGAACAGGTTTCTGCTGTCCACTTGCAATTTTGTCAACTCCATGGCCTCTGCATAACCCCTCCTCTTTACGACTTCAAACCTACCAAGTTGCCAGACAGTGCTAGAAGCTTGTAATCCATTTAAGTTTCACCAGCATATATCTGGTGGTTCATACCACAAACATCAAACATACAACCCCTGGCACAAAGAAGAAATGGTGGATTACAATAAGCTTAGCATTATAACCCTACACTTAACAATGCATCAGAATGTACACAAACCAAAACACCAAAAGTTCCCAATGCTGCTAGAAAGAGATGTACAGCACTGATAAAAAATCACACTACTGCCATCAACAAAACATCTACACTACAAGATCTTGACAATAACATAAGGTACGTATGTCTCTTCAAGCTTGGAAAAGAACCTAACTAACCCTAGAGCGTTCTCCACATGTACACAACGCTGACAAAAGCATCCACACCGCTTCCTCAACAAAACATCCACCGTACAAGACCCTGATAACAATATCATCAGGAATGTAAGTTTTTTCAACACTTGAAAGAACCCAATTTTTAACTCTAGAGCTTTCTCCCTTCAGATGCGAGCATGCCATTCCCCCTTCAAACCAAAACGGCTGATACACATTTTCCAGAATCTGAAGCAGCAGCAGCAGCAGCAACACTTCTAAAGAAAGAAAAACAAACAAATAAACAACTTGTGTAGGTGTCTATCTTCCTTCCACCAGATCAACAACACAAAACCACCATTCTCAAAACCTCGAAAACAAACAACACACGCACAAACACATGCATACATACATACCTACCTGTGATGATGATCTCTTCTTCTTCTTCTTCTTCTTCTTCTTCTTCTTCTCTTATATGATGATAAATATGAAACAGATAAGCAAGACACGGAGGAAATTCTTGTCTCCTTTCTCCTCTCCTGCCTGCAACCCTGTCACTCCAGCGTCTTCTTTGTCGTTTAGGAGGAAGAGGAGCTTCACAGTCACCAGCCCGCCGCTTTCACCAAAATCGGCTCTCGTTTTCGCAAATTCTAACCGATTTCAGTCATTTCTTCGCCAAACGAAAGCAGCGCATCCGATCTATACGAGAGGATAGACGCATTTTTTATTTCTAAAAAAATCGCCAGCGATTCCTGACAGCAATTCTCGCCGAAGATTTGCACAAATTTGTGCGTCAGCTGCTTCGGGAAGACGAAGAGCAAACAGCAAACAGACACGAATGAAAGCACTTTTTATTTTATTTTCAATTTTCAAAAATTCCAAGGAATCGAATAAAACGCTATTATTGCAGGAACAAAAATAAACATATACATCTTCATACGTATGTACGTATGAACGTATATGTATATGTACGCATGTACGTATTTTTATGTATATAACTCATTTTTTCCTCAATTAATTAATTAATTAATTAATTAATCAACTTTGGCCATGGCTTTAAGTAAGTTACCAAATTTTGCTCCTTTAGATATATATAAATTTATTTTATCGAGTGTAATGCCTAATTCCAAACTAAGCCAAAAAAGAAAAAACAAACCACCCTCTTTTTTCTTTTCTTTTTGATATTTTCCTATATTGTTTTTCAAATATTGTAATATTTTGGTGGCTTCAGCATTTAATTGTCAAATAATTAATTTAATTAAAATGTCTTGGTTTGTTTGACGCTTAGGTTTTTAATTTTGAAATTTTCAACAATAAAGATTAAAATTATTGTAAGGTACATATTCAAACGACCTAAACTCTTTTACGGGTCAAGTGGACCTTTCATTTTCCACCTTAACTATTTTTTTTTCAAACTTTTGACAAATTAAAAAATAAATTTACAGAAAATTCAGTAAATTAAAAAAAATTAATTTATTCCAAAGTCGCCAAGGTAACTACTATAGTTCATCATTTTTTTATGTGAGATATTTCATGTCCATGTAGAGGGGAAAGGGAGTTAAATACTTAAGTTTCCAAGAAATAAGTTATTAAATTATTTTAATATACATAATATGGACATGAAAAGATACATGTTATTTGTCTTTTTCATATTATGTAAGTGGGTAGGAGAAAGGAGTGAGATAGTTAGGGTTGGAAGAGGTAGGTATGAATGACATAAATAGCAAGCAATATTTGTATTATATAATTTTTTAATCTTAAATGCCTCCTAATTATTTATTGACCAACCCAAATGATTGAATTGTTGAGCACTCAAAAATTGAGGAAGAAAAATGAGGCAATCCAATCATTTTTCTTTTTTAAAAATTTTTTAGTGAAAAATAATTGAGGTTTGATTTGTTTGTTGTTTTTTTGTCCGTAGGGAAGTGACTTGTGCATAGGTATGTGAAGGCTTAAGGAGGGTACAATTTTGGCTTGATTCAAAAACTAATTCTGAGTGCTAGCTCAAGATTTAATTTTAATTTTAATTATTAAATTTTTTAATCAAATTCATTTCTCATTACCTATTAGAAACATGTTTTTGATTGGCCAACCAAGAATAATATTTTTTTTAATTAAGATTTTTGAAACTCACACCATGCAACACAATTTTGATGAAACAATTTTTTTTGAAAATTTTCACAACACAATGGTGCAATTTTCATGCAAAGAGTGATGTGCCCCGCAAAAAAAAAAAAAAAATTGTTGCTAGCTTGGAAGGTTTTTTTAGATATTTTGTGAAGTTTTCACAAATGTTGAAAGGTTCCATAGTTTGTAATGTTAAATGTGCACAATCAATTTCCTTTTACCTAAACCTAAACCATTCTCTAAGGTGAAAGGAATTGGTGTAAAAACCAAACCATGAGACACAAATTAACCTCTTTTTCGTTTTTTTGTTATGCATGATTTAAAACCAAATGCCAAACCATTCCAAACTCACCCTTTAAATACAAGGAAAAAGGGAACTCAAGTAATTGCAACTGCAATTATGGCAATGACAATTCCAAATTATTATTATTATTTAAACTACATCTAAGGCCACCCCTAAGAAAGCCCCAGAAATTCTATATCATTTTGGCTAAATTAGCAAAAGCTTATGTTATTTTTTATCCAATCAAAATTTAATGATGACCTTCCATAGATTCTCCTATGTAAGTTGTGATTGACAAAATGAATATGGCAATTTTTGAATAAGTATTTCAAATACTTCATTTAAAATTTTTAAAAAAGAAAAGATAATACTCATCATTTCTTCACAACAAATCTGTAGTATTTCTAAGTGAAAGTTGCTTGTAAAATTGTTAATTTACATACCAAGCTAGTAAACTATTGTTCGCAATGGTTGTAACAATGTTGGAGCTAAAATAATACAATGCAGAGTAAGAAAGAAACAATAGACACCAAAATTGTTCTTTAGGAAAAGAAAAGAGAAATTTCTCTTTTCTTTTCCTAAAGAACAATATTACAAGCTTGTAACAAGCTTGGTTCAATTTTTTGTGCTTTGATTCTAAACCTCTAGGAATTTGGATATACATTGAAAAGTAGACCAAATTGGTCCACCCAAACATTTAGGGATGAAAAGCATCTCAAGTTCTTCATGACAAGTCAATTGCACATATGAGATAACTTCACAAGTGCAGCAACTCAACATCACACATTTTGAATTTTCAATCTAAGAGCTAGTTGTAATCATGAGAGGGCAAACCATATTGGCCCACCATGATGTTTATCTATTAACAAAAATCACATTCCCACATCACTCATCCTAACCAAGGTATCAACATAAATCTAAGAGGACTTATCTTTTCAACCTTTCTGGGTTTTTAATACCTTTCACCACTTGGGTGACAAGGGCCAATCTTTTGAACCTATCAAGATTTTCAATACCTTCCATTTGGGTGTATGGCCTCATGCCAAGTACTTCAAATCCCAAAAAGTTCAAAAGACATGCCTTTCTCATATTACAAATTACATAGCCATGTTACACATTTTGATCATTCTCATGATTTTGTTTGGACATATTGTAAAAGGTAAAACCATTTCATGAGCCGCTTGTTGTGTACCCAAAATGCCAAAAAACACATAATTTCATGGCGCAATGACAAAACAAGCTAGGGCAAGGAGATCTAACCATATCTCCATTCTCACAATTAAGAAAAATCAAAGCAAGGCCAGCACTTCTTAACAAGACACGGAGAACTCTGAAGAAGGGAAGACAAGACAGAGAACAAAGTACCAAGAAACAAAAACCAAAATAAAACACTAAAGCAGTATGAACAACAGTGCCAGTCTCACAAGTGTTAGGGACCATCCACAGTAGCATGTATGATAGTGACTTCCCTATCACAACTTCCCCACTGACTTCATCAGCTCCCCACAGTGGGTAAAGGCCAGTGAAAACGCTAACCTGTGTACTGAGTTTCTGCTGCAAATCCAAAAGCAAACAGAAGACTCAGCCATGCTACTGGCTAGCAACAAACAAAAACACAAGGAGATACAAAAAACAGAAAGATACAACAGGATAGACAAAACACACAGAAAAGGACAGAAGGGAAGAACAAAGACCAGTGGGTACACCTAAGAAGTACATAATAATAATCTGCCTGAAATTTGGGCAAACCATTATTCAAAACAATACCATGTATGAGAACAATTCCAGTACAGAAGGGCTCACAAGAAGTTTTACTGCCCAAATTAAGTTGCACAATTTGGCAATGTGTTGGCAATTGAGCCTGCCCGAACATTACTTACACTTGGGCAGTGTTTCTAAGTAGATGCTTCCAATGGTTTTGTACATAAGAGTAGTAATCACAGGGGTACTATATACACATGCCATAAGTCCGGGAGTGTTGTGGACAGTACTCTGAAATCTATCAGTATATGGAACAAGAGATGTATATCAGAGTCCTGATATGCATCTAGTTCGCCTAATTCAGATCATCCACAAAATCCATGTTATTCTCTGGTGGAACAATGATGCAACACACCAGTTAAACCTTTTCAATTGTATCTAACAGATATAGGCTGTAACTCTCTGTACAAATTGATTTGGCAGTTTCACATGTTAAAAAGTGACATGTGCAGACAGATCACAAACCTTTTAACTTGCGCCAATTCAGGTCTCTGGACCTGCAGCTGAAACTGCAGGAGTTACAAGAGTGATACATGCTGCCCCTTTCTCTCCTGCAAACAAACATAATGCTTCTGCATCTCGCAGAGTGGACTCCAAATCAATATGTCCACTGAGTTCATTGATGAACTTGAGCAGTGTGTCAAATTCCATCTGTTCATCCATGATTTTGCGACGGTGCCGCTTTAGCAGTGCCACACACATGTAGAGGTGGAAATGCTCTGAAAGGTAGTTGCTCCACAGCACCTCCCATAATCTCAATACATTATCATAGTCAAATTCTCTGAAAGCATGAGCAAAATCCACATCATACAGATATCAGCAGGAGCCATGAAAGATCTCCAAGTTGGCCCAGCAGGAAAAATGTAAAGCAATTTCAGTTTGCTGTTCTCATTCAGATTTTGGTAGTCAGAAGGTCCACAGAGTGAGCATCTATAGTCAGGGTGCATATCTTCACTGATATGAAATTACACACTCATCATCTCAAGTATTCTTCTTCCATCTCTGCATATTTCACAGCCACAAACAGAGAGTGCAAGAAACAGGAAGCACATATGTTTCCCACTCACCTCTTAAAATGAATAAGAATCCAGCGGAAGCAGAAAAAGTAGTTCAAACATTCATTCTGCTTGAAGTAGTCGTGCAAGGGGTTATCAAGCAACTGCACCAGCTGCACCCAGCACAATATCCAAGAGTGTCAGAGATTGCAGTTTCATTGCTTGAGAGGATCCCCCCATGTGAGAATTTGCACAGGTGTTTAAAGATGTTAAAAGAGAGGAAAAGAACAGCCTACATGCAACCATGCAGCTCAGATAGCAAAATGACAGAAGAACCATAACTCCAAAACAAGGACTCCAAATATCCATGGCCTTATGAGGAAACAGCAATCATAGAAAAAAACGAAGGAGCCAACAGTATGCCTACAAAAGTACTCAATTTTCAGAGGAAAAGACACAATGCCATATCTAAGAACCCTCCATGGTCAACTAAATGCAAAAGGGTTGATATTAACATTCAGTTGACAGCTCAGAGAACTGGACCTACAGTACATCCTCAGAAATAGTGAAGAAGTACGCCACCAGCATATAAGGCCAGTCAGTCACAAATACCTTAGAGATGGCCAGAAGCTGGGAGTGCATCCCATTTTGGTCACGATGGAAATTGGGAGCCATTCGTTCCATCAGTGCAGCAAAGCACCAAAATGCCTCTGACTCATCTTCCATCACATAAAGGATTGGTGACAGCAGATCACTCATGCCCTGCACTCTTGTCACAAGAAAGTAAGGGGATGCTTGAATCTAGCTTCAGGAAATGATACTGTCTGTTTATTCACCAACCGTGAATCTTTTGCATAACTAAAATAAACCTCAAGGCTGTGAAAAATGGTATGAAATTCCATATTGCATAGAGTTGACAAATCACATTACACAAAGGCATTAGGTTCTGCCCAGCCCCCACCTGGCAATAACCCAAATCAAAGTTGTAGAAGGAATATGTCACTAATATGTTACGAAGAAGCTCCACATTTGGGTTGTCATCACCATCATAAAATGGTAGCATCCGATCTGTACGAACCTGCAGTCACACATACTGAATGGTCACAAGCTCCTTGTCACAAGGATCCCAAGATGAATATCAATAAATTCAAGGTTAAACTGCATTTTAGAGATATTGGTGCAAAGATATTGGGCAGGAGTGTAGAAGATTGAAGGCCTTAGATCAAAACATTACTTTGAATCTAGGTTCCTATTAATATCATGAGTTCAAGGCTTAAAGTGGATATGTACTCATACCACATCCTTTTCAACCCGGTGCTTGCGCTCCCGGAACTTAGCAAAACGCTTTGCTTGGTCCTCAGATACAGACTGCAGAACAGCCAACAAAAAGAAGGGATTGATACAAAAAACCAACAAAAAGATTTGATGCAGAATTCAAACACAGACAACAAGCTCTACTTTTGCAATCCCTGGGCCTACTCTACTACAAAATTTTAATATTAAAACATGGTAGCTTTCCAGCATATAAATCATTGGGCAAAGTCAAGAACATGACTGTGAAATCTGACTCATCTGAAAGGGGGAGATGCAAGTTAATGATAACAGACCTGCCATTGTGATTTGAGAACCCTGTATTCTTCTCGTTTCTTGACAACTAGAGCTTTCCTCATAGTATGTGTTGAGTCAAAGTTGTAATAACCCAATAGAAACTTCCATACCTGTGTGTAAAGTAACAGGTTTAAAAAGATACTCCATAGGATAAGCATTCAACAGGCTACATCCGATCAGCTTTCATGGAACATAAAGCTAAAGTTCTAGCTGGCAACAGACAGTGAAGTGCTAATGATCAAGTGATTGAATATGTGAATGACTGTCCACTTGTCAGGAGCTCCCAATATATATCAGCAAAAGAGGGGAGAGAGGTATTCAGAGATCTGGTCCAGATCAAATTGCCAGTTTGAAAAAAATCCAGCAAATAAGGATCAAGAAAATACCACGTGTCGTAGCTTTTGCTCAACTCCACCATAAAATATCCGCTTCTTCAGAGCCCTTGGATCCATTACTCTGCCCTCACTGTCTAAAAAAGTCATCCACTGCACATCCATATCAAAATCTGTAAGAAGAGAGAATCATCCTTTAGCAGTAACTTATCTTCACAAGTCCTGAGAACTCCTCCATGCTTATGATTTAAGTCAATCTGAATAGAAATGACAGATATCTGAAAATAAGGTTAAAGAGGTTCAACATCCGAAAAAATATCAGCAGAAAGGAAAAATAATGAAGCCCAACCCTAACTGAGAAAACAAAAACAAACCCAAGGAACAGTTTGAACAACAGTGATGGTCACATGCATATTCAAAAACCTTCAACAGCAACATGTATGGTAGTGAGAAGCTACCATAGCATCCCAACTGACTTCAACAGCTTCCATAAGCTGAAAGTCAATGTCATACATTAAGCAACACACTGAGTTTCTGTCCCAAGACTGGCAGCAGTGCAAAGACTGGGCCATGATGCTGGCTAACTCAACAAACCCTAAAAGAGAAGGAAAAACCAAGAAGAAAGAGAAAACAAAAATAAGAAAGAAAAAGAAAGAACGAAACAAGAAAAGAGGAAGAAATACTAGAGAAACAACACACAACACTTTTAGAGCATGATCTTTTGAGGACAAAGTGGGGTTTGGAAAGCTTCCCAAGGTAGTCATCAAGCTACAAACTATTTTAAGGCAGGAAGCTGTAATGACAACTGCCATCTCCAAGTTTGGCAAAATCTGAAATCTCAGAATACACATGAGGCATGCGAATCCTATTAATACCTGCATATTCAGGCTTTTAGCAGAACCTAAGCATAAAGCTAATTCCTGCAAGTGTGCATGTTTTACCTCACCAGTCAGTGCTAATTTCATGTTAGTGGCTACTTGTTTGTGGGTATCAGCTCTATTAGAAGAGCATCTCAAGTTCTGTTATAAGAATCATACTTGTTTCCTTGATCTCTGGAGATCTCTATGTAAATTTCAGTGATAGATAACAGTGCAAATGTGAGTACTTCATTTCATTTGTCAGCTAGCTGAGGAATGAAATGACTTCAGAGCTCAACAGGCTTGGTCAATCAAACATTTCCAAGCAAGGGATCACCACACTATCTAGGGGAAAAAACAAACAGTAAACGAACCTCTTCATTCCCAAGAGGAGGTGGCCGTGCGCGTCCCCACACCAGTGCTGGTGAATCATTCTGGTACCATTCCACAATCACCATGAACATGAGACAGCTGAGGCACTTGGCAGAGAAAGGAAAACAAAATCACGAGGGTGCACCACATTGGCAACAACTTCAAAGAGATAAAAAGTGATTGAACCATTCACTCCACAACTACAGGACATATTAAACAGATCCCACTCTGAGCCAACATAAGAGCCAATAGCAGCCAGCAAAAGTACAGACTGTCAGGTTCAAACATATAGTCAATGAATATGATTTGTTGTATGGAGTCTTCAACAGTGGGCTGAATGCCCTGTTTGATATCTGTGCAAAAGCAGAAACCATGGACAATTGAAAATGAAGAGCTTACAGGAGAGGGTAATGGAAAATCTTCAAAGGACAAAGAGCTGGCGCAGGAATCAAGTACCTGCGTACCATCCACAAGCTCAAAGGTGCCTACATTAGTGGCTGCTTGTTCCTCTGCATCACTCTTCTCATCTTCCTGCTGCTGATCACAAGAAAGTCACATTTCTTTAACAAACTTTCAGGTTCCCAAGTCTCTTAGTGGATCCCAAAATATATAGCTTGGCTAAATTTCAGCTGCCATCTGGAATGGCAAACAATTTGGCCTATTCTGCTCAATCTGTCATGGCAAGGTTGATGGTTACAAAACCAAGAGGAGCTAGTCCCATCCTGAAACATGACCACCTTGATAAAATATCTTTCATAAGAATAGAGAAATCTCCATTCTCACGATGAAGAAAAAACAGCAAGGTTAACACTTACTCAGGAAGCCAAAGAAAGAACCAAACAAGGAAAGACAGAACTAACAAAAAACAAAAAACACACACCAGTATGAACAAAAGTGCTAGTCTCACACCTGTTCAGGGACCATCAAAAGTAGTATGTATGATAGTGACTTAACTACCACAACTTCCCCACTGACTTCATCAGCTCCCTACAGTGGGTGAAGGCTGGTGACAAGCATCAACCTGTGAACTGAGTTTCTGCTGCAATTCTGGAAGCAACAGGAAGACCCAGCCATACTACTGGCTAGCAACAGACCACAAATCCAAGGACAAGGAAAAAACAGACCAACAGAAAGGGAAAGAAAAAGTAAAGGAAAGAAGAACAGGGAAAGACTATGAACACCACCTTGATAAAAACAATATTGTAACCCAAAACACAATATCTCTGTGAAGCAAAACTACCTTATTCATCAAGTTTGCATGATCAAATACTTATGCGAGAGAACCAACCTCTGGCGAATCTTCCACTAAAATTTGTCCAGGCCCAACTGATGGTTCCTGCACAGCAATCCTGTCTGGTGGCAATGAACTTGACCTGCTGGCTGAAGAATTGTCCTCATGAAACCTGTTAGGTGCACGATCGAAATCCATTTCTGAATTACCCAACAAACGACTTTCCCCAAATAAATGTGCACTTGTATCTCTTGCGAACTTAGTCACCATTGAGAACTTTTCCAGAACTTGGATGGATAAATCCCGTGCAGGATCTTTTGATTGCTTATGTTGCCTGTCCTCAGAAAGTCCCATGCTGTTCAAATTGCTGTTGCCATCAACCTCATTTTTTTGGTCTTGATCTTGCTTGCGCACAACAGGGTAAGCATCATCCTTGCTGGTAGAAGCAACCACTGCTGGTACACGAGCTACCTCTGTCAACTCAAGTGACATGAGACTCCTCTGTATGTAGAAGCACCCATGGCATGACAGTTCAGAGGCTGATCTATGTAGTTCTTGTTGGACCACTGCTCTCATGATGTACAGACATACAGACAGGCATGATTGAACTGAAGCATATTTAGCACAAGGAAGCAGCTCCATCAACATCTACATCATAATGACCAGCCTATACTTGAGCTGAGAACTTGATCCTGAGAGAGGAACCTCAAAGAGGAGCAAGAGTCAAGCTCAATGCAACACAATTGAATACATGGAAGGGCTTCAAATTCTAAGCACCACAACAATCTTATGCTTACCCTTCAAACTTTTTTCTAGCACCTTAGAAACAAACATCAATGCACATGTTGACTTGGTGTGTTAGTGTGCAATTTGGATAAAGAAAGCTGTGGAATTATTATAATGTGTCTCAATTTTGTAACTCTTTACAGAGATTATTCTGACAATATCTAAAGAAACTGCAGCACTAACCTGTAGAGGGTCCTGGACATCATTCACAAGGTACACATTGGCATCATCATTTGACCTGCAAATGCCACAGCAACCTATCCTGAGCATCTGTAACCCTTTCAACCAAATATATCACAATGTAGCTACATCTTGGAGTCCTTGAAGAGGGTGAATACTTGGAAAAAGGTCAATATGCTGACAGAAACTTCACAGTTTCGCAGATATCAACACTTGTCACAAAACACATTCAGCTGGAGGTTTCCCACACCCAGTAAGTCAATTGCAAGAGTCTTAAAAAATCCACAAGTCACCCTCCAGGACAAGCTACAATAGGGTGCATTCAATTGTCCCTTCATGTGGGAGGGTTACCTTTGATCTTGAAATAAACACAAAAGCACTTGCAATCAGAATGTTGCAAAGGGCAGAAATGCATATTTGGGTTACCAACCTCACTAGAATTGCATGAGCTTTCAATGTGGCAAGAAATTCTCGTACACCACCATTGTTAAAGTAGAGGGGAGGGAATGCCAAGCCTGTACGGACCACCAGCAAAAGCTCAGAATGGAAACAATATGCAAGTTGGAATATCAGTTAAGACACAGCAAACACAATTGGATGCAGAGGGTTTCAACCAAACTGAAATGTACACAGCATTCAAAGGAGATATAAATGCAGGTAAAAAGACCCAAAACTACCTGACAAGCCAACAGAGTAACATACCAGAGGTAAGTACAATGATAATGTACTGCCATCCAAGGGTTGGAGTATGACGGCGAATTGATCGCATCTCCGCCAATGAGACAGCTCGAATTGTGTACAGATTTCTGTCTGTTAAGGAAAAAATTATCCAAACCAATCAGATGTGAAGGACCTCACTATCACGAATACAGACTACTTCAAAATTCCAGTCCACCCAAGTTTTCAATTTTCCAGAAAACCATTCTCTGATGATTTGCTACCTGATCCTGTGCGTCGGCCACCATTTGGAAGCAGAAATGCTCCATCTTTCACAAAACCTCCCTGAAGATTATAAGGGATCCATGTCTGCACAATCCATAATTCAAAGGCATACATTTTGAAAACAAGAAGGACAAATTAAGTGACACTTTGAATTGGAAAACACACAGCAAAAACATCAACAAGATCAAATTCCCAGCTACAAAACTCAGTCTTATCCACAGCCTTGAACCATCTAGATGAACTGCGGTCAGAAAAGTTTAAAATCTACAATGTGTGATGAGAATCTGGACTTGCCAGAAATACATGACAACACAATGTGCAAAACTCACTCAGACAGTCATTCAAACAAACAAAATAAAGACCCAAAGTCTCCCATTTCATTGCACTGTGAAGCTGCAGAACACTCTTTAAAACTGTTGTAAAGATGTACAGTGGAATCCAACAACTCCTGTGTTCCTTGTCAAAAGGTAGTTAATATATGATCCAAAGTGCCTTGTACCATGAAAAGCGAAGGGTCTTGCTTGATAAGTCTTAGGCGGCCACTGATGCGTTCCCTAGCATGCTGTGTTGGGTACACCGAAACATTTTCTTTTACATACACCACCTGGTAAGAGTCCATGCTTCCACTCAGACTCATGCTCCCTTTGCCTTTGGATTTTCCTGGAACGGTATCACTCCCTCCCTGCCAAGGGTTTGGTCAAATCAGAAAACTCACAGCATCAGGTTCCTTTACTACCCTAAGAAATCAGAGAAGGGAGCAAATACAATCAATTGATTCTCATCCAGTTACAAGTTCAAGATTACAAACTTAAGATCAGGTATACACAGAAGTGATCGGATCACATGTAGTAAGTATTCTGGGGTTCTCTCGTAACAAAGCCATTCTATGTCTTTGTGGCTTTAGCAATGAGCTCAAAAGACAAGGTAGACATGGTCTTGAGAGATGGGAACCCTACCAAAAACTAGCATGTAATTTGTGAAGCTATGATAATCAAAGCCATAGCCAAGTGCGTAGGGCTCATGGATCCCCCTTGCAAGCGATCATCCAAAGTGTGAGAACTAGGGCTTTCCGGGAAATCAAAAGTCCATGACTTTCCTGGTTCCTGATTTTTCCTGGCTACTTGAATGTTTCTTTTTCATCCAGGAAATGAGGAAAACCGTTTAGTCCGCACACACTTTGCATGATCGGTTGATGAGGCGAACCAGATTCTCTTTCTTTGCGTAGGCGACAAAATCTAGCATATGGTTTGAAGCCGCAAACACTTTGCAAGGCGGTGCTGAGCTCTAACCTCTAGGTTATTATTATTATTATTGCCCTCGATGCTGCTGGAAGAGAGAGAAAGAAGAAGGCACCTTGACGGTTGTAGCAGCAGATGGCGAGGCGCTCTGCGAAACAGCAGCATAATCCACATCGTCGACAAAATCTACATTATCCGCAGTCAATGCCGTTTTCCCTCGCATCTCTGTCTCTATCTCACTCAATCGTTCTCTCCCGATTCTCCCAAAATCTTCTTATTAACGAAATTCCAAAAATCCTTCCCTCTTCGTCCTCCAGCAACCAAATCCTTGCACAATACGTTTTCACCTTCCAAACGGGACTCGGAAAACAAAGCAGAAAACAAACAAACTACAGAAAATTCACAAAACCTTCACAAACAAACAAACGAAAAACGAAAGCAAAAGGAAGAAGAAAGGATCATCTTCATCGAACAAAAAAACTACACAAACTTCATCACAAAAAAAATCACAGTAACCTTGGAACCAAATAAAAGATTGAAAGCTCCCTGCGATGGACGAGAAACACGAATCTCCTTTTTCTTCTTCTTCTTCTTCTTCGTCGTCGTCGTCGTCGTCGTCTTCGACAAAACAACGACAGAGTTTTGTTTGTTTGCGTCAACTGCAAATGTGAGTTAAAGCTCTTCTGGACTACTACACGTCTTCCCCCAATTTTCTTTTTCTAATGTTTTTTTTTTCTTCTTTTTGGTATATAAACAAGCGGCTAATAATTTCTTTTTTCTTCTGTTTTTTTCTTCTTCTTTTTGTTTTTTGTTTTTTTCAATTTTGTGATGTTGCTCATGTGGCTAACATCCATCAGTATATTTAGCCAATTTTGGTGATATTCAAAATGTGAAAGGTAGAAAATCTTAAGTACCATATCATATTATAAGCAATTGAGGTGATTTTTGGCGATTAAAACAATTAAAAAATCATTTTCTAGAGATTTACTTTAAGCTGAAATTTTGCAAAAGAATTTTCTTTTTCAAGATACTTTTGGAAAAATGGCGAAAAACTCATTGGGCTCATTCGGGGGTTTTTTCCCCCCCCCCAATTTTGTGTTATAGCGAAACACGTGATCCACCAGAAGATTTAGCCAAATCTGGCTAAAGACCAGATATGAAAGTGCAAAAATTAAAATAATAATAATATTTTGGCTACCTGCCGGAACCAATGGTTTTATTTTTGCATCCTAGTAACAACAAAAAAACGCCAGTGCCACAAATACAATGGCTTCTTTTGGGGGGGGCAAAAATAACCCAAAGTCGCCACATTATGAGGATTTTTTTTTTGAATTTGCCATATAAGGACAATCGGTCCTAGCATTTTGCCAAAATATATCACAATTCCTACACTATTCTACTTTCCTCTTTCGCATATAGCCAAATTCGGCTAAATCCTCTTGTGGATGATTGCCAAAGCACCTAAATTGAGATGAAAAAAAAACACTAGTTAGAACCTATTGTTGTCGAATTCTGGCAATTTTCAGTAATTTTTGGAATTTGGTGAATAAGGCCATTTTTCCACAAAAATCCTTGGTATATATTTTTTTCTTGCATTCATGGTATATAACAAAGATTTTTCAAAAAATGTTTTTTGCTTCACAATATCCTTCTTAAAATGATGTATATTGCACCAAAATGGTTGGAGATTGCAACTAGATAGAGATCCAATAAATCTTTTCTTTGTTTGTTGGTTGCCTTTCTAAAGTTTCCTTCATTCTATTATTTATTTTCATAATTTTGATAGATTGAAACATGTATTGCATCCACATGTTTTTTCATTAATGTTATTTTCTTGCTTTTGAAATATGACATTACATCTTTCATGTATTACATTCATTTTTACGGGATTTGTTTCTGAATTTACAAAATATGTGAATAAAAATAGAAGGTCCCATATAATGATATTGGGTAAAAATGATTATTTTATTTTATTTTTATTTTTTAAATTTATTTTGACAACCAAAATATAATTAATATAGGATATGTGTTTAATGCCTAGTATTAGAACAAAAAAATTAAAAATATACAACATATGTATTAATTGATAATAGGTTCAACAAGTAAATATGTAAGTGAGCTAGTTTTTATAATAAATAAAATAAATTCTAATAATTTACATGGATATTTTGTTTTGCCACCTCTTAATTATCTAGTTTAAAAATATGTTAAATACATATGATAGGTCCAAAAAACAATTATCAGATGATTTTACAATGTTCACTTGCATTCTTGTCATTTCTCACAACTTCAAGTACTAAAATTGAGAATTTAAATAAATATAGGTTATCAAAAAATTTGATGCATATAAAAAATATTTTTAATATATGGTGGTTTAATTATGTGCATATTAAAGTTTAGATAATTATAAGGTGGGGAAAAAATAATTCCTTCACACAATTATACCCACCAAACAATATCTTATTTGATGCAAACAATGCAAAATTTAAAAACTTAATTTCGAATTAATAAAAATTACCATAGTAACTTTGGTGTAAATTAAATTATTTTTTATTTTGTCAAAATTTTGAAAAAAATCAGAATTTTACCTTAAAAGTTTTTTAATTTTAGTCAAAATTTTGTTATAGTAGCATTTATAGATAGTCAACTTTGAACTTTAACCTTATCAAAGGAAATAATGTTCAATGTGAACCATCTAACCACAAGGATAACAAGAAAAACTTTGAAGTCATTTGTGGTTTTATTTTTAAAAAAATCTCCCAAAAATTTCAAAATTAAGAATCCAAATGTCAAATTAATTTTTGTAATTATATTAATTATTTTGGTGCACAAGCGCCAAAGTTGCCCAAATATTATAGTATTTGATTGTTGTGCAACAAATAACAGAACACAAATTTTTTAAATGATCACATCTACAACATTGTTGTCATTTACACTTTTAAAAAACATGATAATGAATTTCTTCTTTAAAATCTCCCAAAAAAGTCATATTGATGAAATGTTTCAAAAACATTATGTAAAAGACTTTCATTAGTCTAAATGTTAAAAACTAAAAAACTAAAAATCTAATTATTTTGTTTTGTTAAGATTTGTTGTTTTTGTTTTGTTAAGACTTTGTTTAAGTGTATAAGTTGTTAAACTTGTTTTCATTATCTTTGAATAATAATTAGAAAACACACAAATTAGTTACACTTATAAAATTAAAAATACATTCACAAATTAAATTCATTATGCATTCCAAATTCATAAGAACACCAACAAAGTTGATAACAAAAGGTCCAAACCACTTGGGTAACAATTTCTTATAAGCCGTGCGATGATGTCAAGCGTTAAACATCATGACAAGGTCATCTTCTTCGAACTCCTTTTTTTTCACCTTCTTGTCAAAAGCCTTCTTTTGTTGAACTTGTGCAACTTCAATGGATTGGTGGGCTTTCAACTGCAATTCGTCCAACTCGTTAAGTTGCAACAATCGATGGCGTTGGGACCCATCCAAAAGAAGTCTCATCATTGTGGCAGTGCGTAAAGTCATTACTTCCAGCTCAATGGGTAAAAGCGCTTTCATTCCATAGGTTAAATGAAAAGGTGAGTACCCTGTGGCAATTTTGTATGTGGTGTTATAAACCCACACAACATGGTGGATTTTGAGATCCCAATCACAAATGTTCACATGAACCTCAGCCTCTTTTGCCAACATGGAACACAATGTCCTATTGGTCCTTTCTACTAGGCCATTAGTGCTAGGCTTATACATAGTGGTAAACCTATGTTTCACTGCAAGGCGTGTTAACAAGTTTTCCACAACCTCACTCAAAAACTAGGGACCATTATCAGAAACAATTTCAAATGGTGTCCCAAATCGAATAAAAACTCGTTCATATAGAAATCGTGCTACTTCAAGTTTCATTGAGGACTTCAAGGCACGTACTTTTGTAAACTTTATAAAGTAGTATGTGGCAATCACAATGAATCGATGCCCTCTCCTAGTCATTGGCAATGGGCCCATTAAATCAATTCCTCATTTTTCAAAAGGTCCTAATGGTGGTATGGGATGTAAAAGGCCACTCATAGTAAACCTTTGTGCATAGACTTGACATACATCACAACTCCTATAATAATCATGGGCATCCTTGAAGAGGGTGGGCCAATAATAACCTGCTTGCAAAATCTTTTCTGTAGTGATTTGTCCCGCAAAGTGGCCTCCACAAAACCCATCATGAAACTCATCTAAAAGATGTGAGGTGTCACGTTTTCCAATGGTTCATCGTATAACACCATCCCTCCCTTGGAAGTAGAGTTGATTGCCTATCATTGAGTAATTTCGACTTTTGTGCACAATTCTTGTTCGTACTACTTTTGTGGCTTCAACTGGAAATCTCATGCCATCTAAGTATTGAATGATTTCCCGATATTCTTCAGGTGTTTCTTCTGCATTAATGGCCATGATTGTTGCATCCGAAAAGTCGTCATCCTCTGAAACATCACTCATTCTTTCGTATGCTCTTGTAAGGTCATTAACATTGCCATGCCGCCTCCCTAGATGATGGACAATGTCAATGTCAAATTCTTTCATCAAGAATAGCCATCGAGCAAGTTGACCATTTGGATTGGGCTTATTGACCAAGTAGGTTAAGGCCTTATGATCTGTCACAATTTTGGCTTTGTACCCTAACAAGTAATGGCGAAACTTCTTAAGAGAGAAAATAACTTCAAGACCTTCCAGTTCGGTCACAATATAATTCTTTTCAATTGAAGTTAATTGTTTGCTAACAAAATGAATGGGATGGTCGTGCCCATTTTCGTCCAATTGTGATAATGTGTTCCCCACCGCTTTTCCAGATGCATCACAATATACTAAAAATGGTTTGTTCCAATCTGGAGTCCGAAAGATTGGCGCAATTTGAAGAGCTGATTTCAGTTGTTCGAATGCCCATTTTGACACCTCATCCTCCATTGGTGCCGGTGCATCTTCACGCAAGAATCGTGTTAAAGGACATGCTTTTGCTACAAACATGTGTATGAACCTGCGATAATATCCCACCATCCCTAAAAAACCTCGAAGGGCTTTCTTCGTGGTGGGAAAGGGAAGCTTGAAATCTTGTCAA
>Ga0209208_10003756_pt1 | contig 21715 bp, 13 predicted proteins | sample S1TSphfallax_3_FD_187694 | JGI IMG/M metagenome (GOLD analysis project Ga0209208, IMG submission 187694) | Host-associated microbial communities from peat moss isolated from Minnesota, USA - S1T2_Fd - Sphagnum fallax MG (SPAdes) (version 2) | ecosystem: Host-associated > Plants > Peat moss >...
ATCAATCCAACCAATAGGATGAAATTTCTAATAGTTGCATCATAGTTGTGAGAATGACCAAAATAGTTGAAATTTGATCTTGTAGTTGCAATATTCCCAAATCTAGTCGCAAATGACTACAAGTCGTATGTAGTCGTAAATGGATTGGTTACATTTTGGCTGATTTCTACTAGTGATGCTTTGTTTTTATAATGACGAAATCATTGTTGTAAACCCATTAATGTTCTGGGTGGAATGGGCTCTCCTAGGTGCATTCCATCATAGTACACATTCCACACCATTCATAAGTGCCTTGGAGGCCAAAACATTATGCCTTGGGGCCATGACAAAAAATAGACTCTAGATTGACTAGGTCCAAAAATGGGTGCCTAGAGACCCCTTAGCTTGCTTTTGGCTTAAGACAAGTGGCTTATTGTCTATGAAAAATGATTTTAGTCCCTTTGATGGTTAGGAAAAGGTGGTTTGGGCTGAAGGACACTGCACAACATGGGCCCATGAGAAAATCGAATGGGCCTTAAGTTATTTTGGGGCTAGGAGAAGGTGGCCCAAGATTTAGGATACAACAACATGGTGCTTAGGATAGAATGATCCTAGGTTGCCAAAGGTTGGGATGCAATAGCTTGGGGTCAAGGACATTATTTTTTTTATGATAAATTTTTAGGTAAATCAAATGTGTAGATTTCAACAAAAGTAAACATGTCAATATTTTTTAAATAATATGTGTTTCAAACCTTCAATGATACGTTATACATTGAGTTTATCAAACATACCTTTCTTTAACATCATTCCAAATGGAGTAGAACACATTCACAAAAAAAAGAAGTAATCTTATTTTACACATTCAATATTCATGAAAATGCAACCTTGCATTTGCTTATACTAGAATATATGTTTTTTTTGGGGGGATGTTTTCACATTATGTAATTTTATTGATCAAAAACACGTTTAGACACTAAAAAAATACTATTGTGGACAATTAAAATAAAACATATATTCACATTTTTAATGATACCATGCCTTTATAATCATTAATATATGGTCATCCACAAAAGTTCAAAATTAATGGTTTGGCTTTACACAAGATAAAAATCATTCAAAATTTTAACACCATGTACACATTGAACTATCCACTCCTTACTATACATTTTATGACCAATGAAACATATCAAAATTGCACAAAATTCATTTTCATGAAAATTCATAAGTATATAAACATTTTGAAAGTGATTTCATTAAATTATAATCCTTATAATTCATGTAATCATTTTTCAAAGTCATGGGGGTGCAAGATTTTATGTGTGTACACACTTTTATGTCTATGCATTGTCATGGAAAACATATTTACCCCATGGAATTGCAAATTGATTTTTAACATTTATCATAAGATCAACCATTTTTTAAATCATGGATTGATAAATTTATTATTAATTTAGTGATCATAAGTTCAAACATTAATTTCATTAGGTTTAATCCTTGGTTTCATCTTCAATTGTTGCATAATGTATTGGAAAAATCGTTTCATGGTTGATTACTACTTAGTTTTAATTAAAAATGAATGAAAGATGAAATAATGGAACTATTTAATTATTTGTCCTTTATGTGTTAGAAAAGGTGTTGGGTCTAAATTGCATTCTAAACAATAACTAATAAACCTTTAAACTTGGTTGAACAAAAAGGTGCACTAAGGACAAAATGTCCCCATGTATCAATTTGGTGATGTAATGCTCAATCATTCATGTGAAGATTGAATCAAATTTGGTTATAAATGATGTATTAAAATCAAAATGTTGAAACAACTTTTTATATTATTGGCTACCTATTGGAATGAAAATGTGACAACCTTGTGAAAAGATCAAAAAGAAAATATCAATGACCACAATCCTCTTGATCAAAACGTAGCAACCATAACTACAAGTAATGGATACATAAATCTTTGGTGATTTTACACAAATGGTGAACATTTGCTTATACCAAACAACAATTTTGGTCACAATTGAATGGTTAAATCTTTAGTGTTATTTAAAGATCCACTATTGCATCAATTTTCTAATCCTTTTAAAATCTATAATTAGATGGTGTAATGTAAAAATTTCCTATTTGGTTCTTATTTGAGATCGACTATTAGATAGATAGGATTAATGGAAAAACCAATAAGATTGGATGGTGAATTTTTTTTGTATTGTTTGGCGAAGATGGTTAAATGTGCGTTGTGTAATAGTGACATGATGATGAAGTTTTGATAAGGTGAATTGCTTTGAGTGGATGGTGGAAATTTTTCTTGGATGTTACAAATATGTTCATTGCATATTTCACCTTCCTTTTTGCTACAATAGTGAAGTTTTATATAGTTACAATGACAAAACTTTTGTTTTGCTTTCTTGCACGTTTTTGTTTTAATTTGTTTTCTTTTTCTTATGGGGTTTTAAATTGCTTTCCATTTGTGATTTCTTTATCACATGACATTCTTGGTGAATGAATGTTTTGAGCAACATTGTACTTCTATTGTTAGTCAAGAATTCTTTGTTTTTTGTTGTAGCAAAAGTCAACGTGCTTACACCACCAATGTTCATTACCATTTTTTTGTTTTATTTTACTTTTTATTTTATTATAGAATTCCATCATCCTCCTTAACATTCCTTTTCTACTTTCATTATGTTTCTTTCACCTTAATTTCATTTGTTCTTGTGTTTATGTTTATTCTTGGTGGTTTTTTTTTGTTGCCATTCCTTTGTCATTTCTACTAACATTTTTTTGTTTTTATTTGTAGGCGGAGGTACAATATTTAAATCAATGATCTAGTCAAGATTTTTCACTTTTTCTTTTCCTTATAATCTTTATTTATTAGTGATGTATGGAATTTCACAAGGTTCTTTGTGTTTATTTTGTTGTCAATGAATCTCATAGTGTTTTGTGTTTTTTATGCTCACATTTTTGCAAGTTTGCATGTAAATTTTGTAATTGCTTCAATGGAAGTAACCTTTCTATTGAAACCAAATATGACCTTTCTAAATAATATATATTTTTGTGATTATGTTTTTGAACTAACACCAAGTTGTTTTTTTTTTCCCCTAATTTGTGTGCAATGTTTTGATGTAGTACTACAAGTCTATTTAGAGTTCCAAGGTGAATCATTAGGTCTTGGGAAAAATCTGATGTTGTTGCCATTGGAAAGTCTATTACAAGGTTTAATATTCACACAAATGTTGCATACTAGTGCATGAAAGTTACTACTAATGAGGCCATTATGAGGAAAAATGTCATTTATCTTGGTTGAAACACTAAGAAGTTGAATGTCTTAACCATGTTTAAATAATAAATAGTGTTAAATTGAAAAAATGAGGGTGTTAATATGAGATTTGGTTAGTTTTGTATGTGTAATTTTCTTACCCTAGGTGCTAATGAGTTGAAGAAGTGGATGACATAGATTTTTCATTACATTCAAATGAACTAGGTGCATTCTTAAAGTATGATTTTTTTTTTGAAATTTCTATGATTTAATTTGTTTTACATTTTTAAAAATGTGTTATTGTTCATGGAACTCATGATGAGTATGTCGATATTTATTTCGACTTTAATGTCCTCTATTTTTAACTTTTATATTATCCTTTTTGTATGTATCAACTTGGGGGTTGAATAAAAACTAAAAGTTTGAAGTCAACCACTACAAAACAAAAGATGTTATGTTCATGATGTGGTTAAAACTTTTAAAATTTTGATGTTGATGCAAGATCTCATCCTCTTTTCCTTTTGTTGAAGCCAAGGTTATGAGAATCAAGTGAACAAGTGTGGTTTTCTAAAACTCTAGTTTAAAACACTCTCTATTTGTTAAGTAGATGACTTGTATTGAAAATATCCTTGAATTATAATGTTAAAAGATCACAAATAAGTATAATGATGGGATCACTATAACAAAGGTGTTAGAGGCTTTTGTGCCCATGGAATCCAACATGAAAATTATAGGCCACCAACACCCTAAAAGTTATTCAAAGTAAGTTACACATTTAAAATAAAATAAAATTCAATGTTGTTAAAAAATTTAATGGTTCTTGTTGGTTTGATATTTCTTTATTTTGCATATATTGTTATGCAAATCAAGACACTCATAGCCATGCCTCACAAATTATAATATATAGTGAAATCAATTGTGATCACATTCTCACCTATGAAAAATGGTGTTACTTAAAGAACATGAGTTGTTCAAAAAGTAAAAAATAATTGTCTTCTTGTTTATTTTGATTTGCATAAGATAGTTGCATTCAAGGTTTATTGGGAAATAATTTCCTATGTAGAGATGTACTGTGACATTGTTTTTAGCTATGGCGATTGATAATCTTACATATGGCAAAAGCTTGGAACAATGTACAAAAGAAATTTGTTGAAAAGTCTATAAAAAAGTTGAAGGTATTTATATTTCTTCATAGTTGTTTCAAAATTTTCAACATTTTTGTTTGAGTTTTGATGTTGCATTTTCTTTGATGATGGTGGTTGACAATCCAACAAATAAGGAAAATTGAAAACCATTGGAACAAAATAAATGCGTTGTTGTTTTTAACTTGAATCCAAGAAGCACGTTTGTGTCAAAAGCTTTGGCAATTCTAACTTAAGAAACAAACATTACATCCCACAATTGTATAGAGGTGATGGACATCTTGATACAACATGACACATAGCTGATTATATAGCCAATTTTTGTGACCCATGTGGCCAACCATTAATTCCAAAATGGAAATAATTGAAACATAACATTGTCTATATGTGATCCATCTTCTATTACAAGTTTAATACAAAGTATGCAAGGCCCTATGAAGGAATAGCATATGTTTGAATCTCGTGTAAATTTCATGCAATTACATTTTCAAATATTTAAACATACACAAACATGAAGAATCATTTGACATATTGTTGGATATTTTGTTGAAAATTATGCTAGCAATATAGATTTTTTGGACAACTTTGTATGTGATAGACTTTAAAAATAATTGTTGAATTTTGCATTAGTCTTGATTTGAAGATTTTGTGTTCATATCCAAATTAAATAAATGATCTTCATTTCATATTAAATTTTCATCTATTTGAGTCATAACATTTTTTTTCTTTTTGTAATTTCTACTTTTTGTTTTTTACATTCATTTAAAATATATTTTTAATGTTTTTTAGGTTTTGAATTTTCATACTTATTATAAGCTAATTATCAATCAATGATTAAAAGTAAACTTGTATAAATAATTTCAAATAGAAAAATTTCTTTCATATGAAAAGAAAGATAAAAAAAAGGGAATTTACACAAATTAAACCCACCCCCCCCCCCTTTACATATAAGAACCTCCCAAAAAAAAACATCCCTTCTTATTTTGTGGAAAGAAATTATATTTTATAAAACCTTTCCATTTTACTTTAAATGTTGTTTCACACTTAGGAATAGGTTATCTCCCTTGTCCATAAATACTCACTAAATATTTGAGGAATATGTAGCTTTTAGAAAAATATGCAATTCCCTAATCATTTTTTTGAAAAATTAAAAAGCTTTTAAACATATTCATCAAGGACTTCTCTAAAAACTTTTGAATTTTCAAAAGCATATATGAGTGTATTCATGATTGGGGTACCAAAAAGAAATGACCTATATTTAAAGGATTACAAAGGAGAACTTTGGATTTTTGTTTATTTTACATTATTATAGTTGTAGTGGATTGTTGTATGCCAATAAAATGATGTCTTGTAAATTAGTAAAAATATTTAAAATTTATTTGGATATTATGTAAATGTCATTTTGAGTCTTTTAAACTAACTATATCAAGTGTTTAAACTACACCTTTTTTTTTAAGTAATAAAATGGAATGCATAAAGTCATACATTAAATTTCAAATTTTTTTGTACAACAAAAACATGTTCCTTTTTATGAAAGTACATGTTCATTTGGTGAATTTGATGAAAATCCAAATCATACCAAAAATTCAAAGAAAAGAGTTGCAAGGCAAAGGACTCATTTTTTTTACCATTTGGTGAAAACATTATGTTTGATAGGTTCAAAATGTTTAGCTTTAGGTGTAGGTCACATGTGTAACAAATAATCTTGCTAAACAATATGTTTGGTTGTCCATTGAAACTCAATTTGAGATTTTTTGAGATTTTTATGTTTCTAGCTATAAACCAAAATATTGATACACAATTATGTATGCATATGAAAAATCATCATTGTCACATGAATTATCTTAAATTGAATTGTTCACTTTTTCTCATTTAAATTTGTTTCAAATAAAAGATATCCTTACAAAAGTCTTGGAGTCCTCTTTCCTTTTTTTGAATTCTAACCTTGAATATGCCCATATTTTAAAAATATTTAAAAAAACTTCTAACATATTCTTTAAGGATTTTCTTAAAACTTTTTTTAAAAATGGTGTGATAAAGTTCCAAAAATATTCCTTACTTTAGATGCAAAAAAATTTTCTTTTTATAAAATATAATTTCCCCTTATATGCACATAAAAAATAAAACCCACCCTATTATCAATGTGTTGTTGTAATCCATGGTTGAAAATCTAGCCGATACACTTTACAACAAGTATAACTTTCAATATAAGGCACCCAAAATTTTAACCCCACCTTCAACTCTCACCTTAGGCAATAAACCCTTATTTCAGTAATGCATTGTCCTTGGGACCTTATGTACCCATAGAAACATTGATGTTTTTAAATTTCATCTTTAGTTTTTCAATTTCTTCCCAATCTTAGTCTTGCCATACCCTATCTCATCAAAATTTTCCCCTAGGTCCCCGTGGGATGTGTTACATGTGTGAATGCTACTACTTTTAGGTAAGAAATAGAAACAATAATGTTAAATTATCATTAAGAGAGAAAGGAGTGTCTGAAAGAAATGGGGTAGGGAGGGCATTCTATAGAAGGTCAGCAAACCAAATCTTTCATTGAAAATCTCCTTGAAGTAATTATGTTTCCTTTTATTCCCCCTAACAATGTAGAATTAATTTCAACTAATTATTAAACATCTATTAAACATTTGCAATGTTGCCACATTAACCATCATCGACAAGGAGATTTAGCCATTTTTGGCTATAAATCAGCTATGAAAGTATAAATTTAATAAAATCCTATATCTTGGTTACTTGCTTGAACAATGTGTAAAAACATTGGTGATTTTAAAAAGCAGTTGTTGGATTTTGGTGAAACTTTTTGGAAAAAAGGGAATATTTGATCAAATATATATATTTTGAAAACCTACTTTTCCAAATGATGAAAATTTGCCACAAAAGAAAAACTACTAACTATTATTTCTCACAATGCATGCCCTTCCCATTAGTTTGGCCAAGAACAAAGGTAGGCATAAATAAATTTTAGTAGCCAATGAGGTTAGCCAACATGCATTCAAGAGACCCAATTTTTTTTTTAACATTATGAAACCAAGTTGATGCATACCTTATTGATCAAAGGTTTCCCAATGATACCAAGAACACAACAAAAAGCCTATGTGGTTTGGTAGATCTCAACGTGACAAACAAAACAAACAAATAAATTACCTTCATAGATAGTTATGCCATAATAAACATCACATATGAAGGTAGTTCATAATGAATGAGACCTAAAATTTACCTCACACATTGGTAGTGAGCCCCGACTTTTTTGTATGAGAAAAAATCACATTCTCTTGCAATGGGAATTTTTGGAAGATTTCATTCCCAATGTAATCGTAACATGTTCCTTGAGTTCCTAAATGTGTTTCCCAACATGTTCTCAAGAACACCTTCCATTGTCCCATAAGCTTTGCCCCCACATTGTCTTCTTATAACCTATATAAAGTGCATTCTCTTCTTAAACCCTATGTATGTGGGTGAATATGAAGCTAATTCTTTTGGCTACCTCATTGAACCATGAATAAAAATCTGGAGATTTTTCTAATACATTGATTGAATTATGGCTATTGAAAATCCCAAAAGGCACTTGATTTTAGGATTTTAAATTTTTAATATAGCTTTTTGACTACAAATAGCCAGCCAAAAAAAAAGGCTGGTCCAAATGTGAGTGACCTAGGCAGGATGTTTAAAGACCCCATGGGAAGTGGCAGACTGAAGCCGGAAGGCAAAGAGGGAAAACAAATTGTGAAGAAATTTTCATAAACAAATCTTGTAACAATTAGCCACAAATCCCTGTTCATTCCTGTTCTCTGGTGCAGTATTTTTTTGGGGTCAAATTTGTCTTCTAGCCAAAGGGCCAAAGATCCACAAGAACATTTAGCCAAATCCAGATTTGGCTACAAGCTAATTCTTTGGGCTACCTAATTGAATCATGAATAAAAATATGGCGATTTTTCTTTAATGTTAGTTGAATTATGGCTATTGAAAGTCTCAAAAAGCACTTCATTTTTAGATTAAAATTTTTAATATGTCTTTTTAGCTCTAAATAGCCAACAAAATGTGAAATGTGACCCTGGCAGCATGTTTAGAACCCAGATGAGAAGTGGCAGACTGAAACCGAAACGCAAAGAGGGAGACAATTGTTCTGTTGCTTCAATTGTCATGAAACCATGGAGAATGGAGTCAGCTCCAGGGTAAAGCCTGCATCCAGTTGCCATCAAAAGAAAGGGCTTAGTTGATCATACATACAAAATCATACATAAAAAATGCTCAGCTGAAGCTATGAAGATTTCTAAGCAATTAGCCACAAAAGTGACCACCCACCACCACCACCACCACCACCACCATCACCACCTCCTCTAAAGCTCAACAATAGGACCTATGTCCTTTCTTTCCCAACTTCCATCTCTTCCATCATCCATGTGATAACTTATATTTCATAATAATAAAAGTTTGGAAGGATTAAGTTAAACTAGAAAGCTTACACTCATGACCCTAGCCTAGCCAAAAGGATACTAAGACAGTTGTTGAGAAATATCAGGTTGCATGCTAGTGGTTTGCAAAGGTTGGGCAAGTATAGTCTTTGGAGAGACTAGCCTCCTTGGTGCAGGTATGAGAATTCTCAAGAGAGAAAAAAAAGAAAGAGCAGTTGAGCCTTAGTACTGAGTGAAAATTTCTTTGAAATCAAAACCTCAAATTGGCAATACATATTCATCACTTACTTATTGCAAATTGGTAATAATACACTGAATATCTGTTATAGATTGAAGTTATCGTATTTGACAAATTGATGAGTCTCAAATTGCTACAAATCCTGCCACAAATTTGAGATGGAAAGATGATCCAGGCAAAACAGAATCTAGATCCCTGAAAAAATGGAAGTGCCCTCCTCAAAGGAACAAAATTTTGCTGAGGGTTTTAGAACTTGCCCTCCCTTGACACTATAACCTTTTTTATTGACAGATCTGTAGCCTTTAAGAATTAAACTTGGGCTTCATGTTGCTGCACACTACCAGTGATGATGAAGTGATGAAGAAATGAGTTCATTTTGTAGAAATCAATTTCACTTAAATGATTTGATATTGAATGAATTTGCATATTGTAACTTGAATTGAATGCAACTCAATTGAATTCAGATACATTGAATGAAATTCATATTGAATTGAGTTTAGATTGAATTGAATTATGATCTTTTTCATTTTTAATACATCTTTTTAGCTATAAATAGCAAGCAAAAAAAAGGATGGTCCAAATGTGACCCAGGCAGGCTGTTTGAAATCCCCATGAGAAGTGGCGAACTGAAGCCGCAAGGCTCTTTGAGACAATTGTTCTCAATGTCAGGGTTCTTAGGACACAGTGGAGAATGGAGTAGAGTATTGTCCAGTGTAGAGCCTGCATCCAGCCGCCACGAAAATAAAGAAGTTAATCAATAAGTACAAAATCATTGACAAAAAAATGCTCAGCTGAAGCTATGAAAATTTCTAAGCAACTTAGTCACAAAAGTGGCCCTACACACACACATGACCGCGCCACTCAAAGTCTTGTTATGAAACATTTTCATAATTATAAAGTGAATGGCGTTCAGAATTGTCATGGTGACAATCATTAGTGGACCCTCTATACCTATTTCACCGAAATCAATTCCAATTATGATTGCCATTGAAATATTGAAAGTGAAAATTTGACACATCTTTTAGTCTCTCCAAATAAAATATTGAAAGTGAATTGCTCAACTTCTGACAATGAATTAGTTCTTACTAATTGGGGACCAAGTAGATGTTAACACATTATCTCAAACTCATGCAAAAATGCATATGAAGCAATAACTTAGGTACTTCACCCAAATAACAATTGCTGTAAAGGCTAGTACTGAGGGGCCTGGTTCTTCAATACCCATATGGTTACCCACAACAACTCTCCCTTCTCCACACCTTTAAAACTCTGGTTCATACCAAGACAGTTCTAATTTGTTTTTTAGAACCAGAACTAGAGGTGGTGACTCATAACTGTAAAGAACCACCCAACTCTGGTTCCTACCTTACTTAGCTGTATAGTAGATCACTACATCATAGCCACCAAGATGGGGGGTTGGGATCAGACTTTTTAATAGTTAGATAACTGGATAGATTTTATAGTTGGAAAATTTCCCACAAACAAGCAACGCCTGAATTGGCCCCACCCAATTCAATTCATTCATAGATCTCTCTCCCAAATCAAAGAAAGAAAATCCACACACACACACACACACACACACACACACACACATATGCCATACTTTTTACTAACTGGACCCACAGTTTGAAGCTTTGAAGAAGCTTTGAACGTTTTCTGTGAAGGTTTCATGCTGCTTCTTCTTCCCTTACATTCCAGCTTTTCAAGCTTTACGTGTCCAACAACAGTTGGTGCAAGCTGTGAAGAAGACACACTAGAGTAGATGGAGTACAGGCATCTTCCTCTGCGGCTGCTCCATGACACGAAGTTTAGTAGGAACTTGGGATGGCGGCCCTGGCTCCAGATCGACCAACTTGGTGCTGCAAGGAAATATCATCTGCAGGAGTTTTTCTTCAAACTGTTCACAAATATTCCATTACAGATCATCAAACAGATCATGAGATTCATGCATGGTGGCTTGCTGTTCTTCTATATAAGTTGTTCAGAGGATTCGGGGCTTTCCACAACTGCATTGAGCTGTTTCCTGCATCCAGTACTCATTTACTACATACACACTTTGCAATTTTTGTAACAGCTCTAAGCTTTTGTGGGAAGAAGAACATATAGTCAGCTGAAGCTTCGAACCATTTGTCTTTGATCGGAACAGATTTCAGAGTCTAAGCTTCGATATTAGCTTTGAGGATTTCAGGATTTTGAGTTGGGAAGTTGTTTTTCAGTCTAGAGATCATGGGACTTCCGTACTGTGCTGTCACACCTGCAGCAGGGGCGAAGGCAGATGATGCTGAGAAGACGCTGGATTCCTGCAATGGGGATTCTTTGCAGTCGATGCCATTGCTCACCCCTTATCAGCTCGGCCGTTTCCAATTGTCGCACAGGATTGTGCTGGCACCCTTGACAAGATGTCGTGCATACAACGCACTGCCACAGCCGCATGCGGCAATCTACTACGCGCAGCGGACGACACCCGGCTGTCTCCTGATTTCCGAAGCCACAGGAATCTCAGAGAGTGCCAGTGGCTATCCCTGTACTCCTGGTATCTGGAGCCAGGAGCAAATCGAAGCTTGGAAGCCCGTTGTCAAAGCCGTGCACGACAAGGGCGGATACTTCTTTTGCCAGATCTGGCACGCGGGTCGCGTATCCCACACTGGTATGCAGATCTTTCAACTCCATTTCATCTGTGCAATGCTGCTAGACAAGCTAGCACTTGGAGAATTTTGAGCTGGGTGTGATGATCTAGTCTACAGAGAGTCGATCTGCATGAGCGTAGCTGATGAACAACCCAAAGAAACTTCTCCAGAAGCTAGTTGCCGCTAACGATGGTTGATCATTGGGGTGTGAATGTCCACAGCTTATCAATGCAATGGAGCAGCGCCAGTCTCATCAACCAACAAGGGGATCAGGCACGGGAATGTAACGCTACCCTCGGGCAAAGAGCAAGCGGATTACTCAACTCCACGCGCACTCACAACTGAGGAGATTCCACAGTACGTTGAGCAATTCCGAATTGCAGCTCGGAATGCCATAGAAGCAGGTCACACAACAAATCCTTGTTCTCCCTCCTCCTCCTCACTGATGTCATTGATCTAGAACCAGGAGTTCTAAGAATCTGTAGCAGCAGCAGTGTTGGTTGTTCTCCTTGAGGGTTCAGGGTTCAGGGCCTGATTGCCATTTCTTCTAGGATTCTCGATAATGGGTTGCAGCAGCAGGTTTGGTTTGAAGTTTCTGCAGAATCTGAAAATGGATCGTAGAAGTCAATAATCGAGTACCTGCAGCTGCTTACAGCTTGTTCTTTTGGTGGGGGATTATTTTTCTGTTTTTTTTTTCTGCAGGATTTGATGGGGTGGACATACATGGAGCTCATGGGTACTTGATAGACCAGTTTCTGAAAGACGGAGTGAACGACCGAACTGACAAATACGGTGGATCGATCGAGAATCGCTGCAGGTTTGCAATGGAAGTAGTGGAAGCAGTGGCCAAAGAAATCGGTTCATCACGATTGGGTATACGAATCTCGCCTTTTGCCGACTTCGCAGATGCCACAGACTCCGATCCCGTAGCTCTGGGAGTGCAATTCGCCACCAGTTTGAACAAGTACAATCTGCTGTACATGCATTGTGTGGAGCCGAGAATGAAAGCCGCGGGGGAGATCGAGACGAACCAGAGTTCATGGCCGATCAGGAAGGCGTACAAGAACAGTTTCTCAGTGGGTGGGGGCTTCACCATGGCGGATGGAAACGAAGCTATTCGCTCTGGCAAAGCGGATAGGGTGGAGTTCGGCCGACTGTTTCTGGCAAATCCGGATTTTGTGAAGAGATTTGCGCTGGGTGCTCCTCTCAACAAATACAAGCGCGAGTTCTTCTACACCCAAGATCCTGTCATCGGGTACACCGATTACCCATTTCTTGAGCAGCAAAATCTCCAGGAGAATTTGAAGAATCTCAAGGATCTGAATCTCAAGGCCTCCTAGAGCATCATCACACATTGCTGCTTTCAGCAAATTCTTCACAAATTCTTCCCAGATTCTTCACAAACCCTTCCCAAATTCTTCTCAAATTCTTCACATATTTCTCAGTTTCCTCTAGTGCCATATTCAGCTCTGATCGTATCATGCAAGTTCATTGAATTATACTTTTCTATTTTGGGAGTGCTATTTTTTTCCTCTGGGGAATAAAAGATTGAAGGGATTATAGATTATATAGCATGATTTTATTGGGAAAATTGTGGTTCTGGTAGCTGATTAGGGTTTGATTCAACTTGATTAGCTAGGAGGTTTTGCCCTACCTAATTAGGGAGTGTCTGATTAAACCTGGTTAGGTTTTGTGCCATCTGATTAGTTTGCTATTATAACCTGATTAGGTTTTGTTCCATCTGATGTGAGTTTCTCACTGAATGAAATCAATTTCTGACCATATCATGTGTTTTACAGTACTCATCTTTTGTGGCTGCTTTGATGATCCCCTTTGTTATTCAGAATTGCACATGAACTCCATACCATGAAAACTGGAAAACTGTCAATTCTTTGGGAAAAAAATCTCGGAATTGGAGGTTCTTTTGATTCTGTAAATGTTTAAAAAGAACTGGAGGATCTGAGATCCACAATTTTTATAAAAAAAAAACAAACTGGAATTGAAGGTTCTTAACAAAATCAAAGAACTGCCAAACATGAAGTCCATACTCATGATATTAAGGCTTTGTTTTGGTTTATGATCTTTTTTCCCTGTGATACCCACCAGGTACCCATGAGATATCACAAGAAAAAATTGATGGTAGACATTTTGAAAAATCTATAGGCATTTCAAATATCCTTGTTTAGTTGAAAAAACTTTAGATCCAACCATAAGCAACACTTGTTTGGAGCTCCATCTAGCTTGATATCACCCCTTGCTTGATTTTGGCTGAGATTGGAACGATCTCGTAATAGATCAACTTTCTAAGAAATGCTTTGAATAGAGATAAAATGGTTGTGAAAAGGACTTGGGTTCTTCTGGGTTGAAGGCTCACTAAAAGTTAACACATTTTCTTAGCCATCTCTTGTTTAAAAAAAATGAATATATATGAAAAGCATCCTTGAAAGTAGTCATTTCTTCGTGTGTGTTGCCATACTCCCAGTTTCAAATCCCTTGAATTCTTCACTCCTAGCTCCCTGAAAACACAAAAGATAATTAAATTCAGAAGGAAACATATGAGAGGTTAAAACTCAACTTCATATTTCACTCACTTTTCTAATAACAGTAAATTTTCATGCCAAGATGCTTATTAGGTTATAACAGAGACATATTGCATTTATACATGACTTTCTCAGGTGTTTACATATTGCGAAAAGTTGGCCATTTTGTTTGGTCCCCACCCAAAAACACATTCAAGAAAACCTATGTTCCCATCCACCTCTTTGGACATAACATCTTCAATTTTCATCTTAATATCTTATTGATACTTCAAAAGTTTCTTTGAAACCATTGATTGTGTTGTTGAAAATCTAACAAGCTTTCAATGTCATTGTGATGATATTTCTCTTTTTTTTTTGTTTCGAATTGGTTCAATTATGTCCATGTCTCCTCCCACCTCCTAGTAGTATTCACAATGAGGTACCAAAAAGGAATGACCTATTTTATAAGGACTACAAAGAACAATTGTGGATTTTTGTTTATCTTATATTATTATAGTTGTAATGGATTATTGTATGTCAATGCATAAAATGATATCTTGTTAAATTAATAAAAAATATTGTAAAATAATTTGGATATTATGTAAATGTTATTTTGAGTCTTTTAAACTAACTATATCAAGTGCCTAAATTGGATTTCTTTTTTAAAAAATCAAAAGGAATGCATAAAGTTGTATAATTGATTCAAACTTTTTATGCAAACAAAACATATCCCCTTCTATGAATTTCATGTTCATTGGGTGAACTTGATGAAAAATATAAAAAATTCAAAGTCTTGAAATTTTGAAGGAAAGGGTTGCAAGGCAAAGGACTCATTTTTTAACCATTTGACAAAAGAATTATGTTCAATGTGTTTAAAATGTCTAGCTTTCTAGATGCATGTCATGTGTGCAAGAAATAATATTGCTAAGAAAGATGTTTGATTGTTCATTAACACCCATTTTAGGATTTTCTAGGATTTTTTTATGTCTTTAGCCATAAACCAAAGGGTGGTTGCACACTATGGTGTACACAAAATCTTGTCAGAATGTTGCAATTTTCATTGCACTCAAAAATTAATGCAAAATATTACATAATTGGAAATGGCTTAATGATGAAAATGCAATCAATGGTGATTCACATCTTAGTCTATTGAAATGTTGAGAATTTTTTGCCAAGAAAAAAAGTTCAATCTCAAATTGGACAATGTTAGTAGATGCTACAAATTTCATAAAAATTAAAAAATCATTCTAATCATTTCTTGAGTATGTTTTCATTTTTTAATACAATGTGATGTAGTTTTTTTGGCACAAGTATATTTTAACATCACATCATATGAAATTAAAAAATGAAATTTCTTAAAAAAAATGGTTTCATAAAAAATGAAACCATTGCCATTTTATTTCTTTGGGTTTTGATTTACCATAATATGCAAGAAACATTTGAAAATCCTTGATAATAATGACATGGTTGAAGATCAAACATGGGACCCCTAAAAAACAATATAATGTGATAACAATCTTGGCCTTCCTTAATATGCTTTCACCTAAGGCGTTAAGCAAAACAAAACAAGTGATTTTTAATGCCCCATATCTTGTTTTGTCTTATGATGAATTATTATTGTTGGCAACACTTCATGGATTTTGGTACATTGTTACATTGTTCAAGATATATGTCAACTCATTTTTATTTTATTAGAATATATGATTAAATGTTGGAGTACACCTACAAGTTTAACTATTTTAATCATGGGATCACTTATGGAGAAAGGTGGATTGTCGAAAAAATAAATTGTAAAAAAGCTCTCAATGTCCTTTGGTGCCAATGGAGCTTCTACAATGCACATGAGTTTCATAACCTACTTTTCCCTTATAACAATCAATTCAAAGTTGTATTGTTCAAAAGGCTTTTTAATTGAAAAGGTGGAACTAAAATTATTTTTTCTTTGTAACAAATAGTAATAGAGTAATCAATTCAATTTTGTAACACTTTGTTCTTTGAAAGGCTTGTGTTCAAAAAGGTGGAAACAAAAATGATGTGGTTATTAGTTCATGAACTTATTAATGATTTCATATTAAATTTCTTATATGTTTTGGTGTTGGGGATTTCAAAACTCTAAGTAATGAGAACCACATGTATTCAAATAGCCATTATTTGGACACAACAATGGAGAAAGACAAATGCCTGTAACAACAAGGATCAAAGAAATGTTTTCACCACACATGGAAGGCATACATTGTATGGCACATGACTTTATGAATCTTGTTATCCATACCCTCGCCCACTTGTTTGTGACATCAAAAATTGAATTTTTTTTGCAATTTTTTTTTCCCCCCATAATAAAAAATGTCATCACAAGTTTATCAAGCTTTCAAAGTTGATGGACATAAAAAACAACAAGATATTTAAAAACATCAAGATGTGTTGGATTTCCATGCTTAGTCCAACAAAATGAAAGTTTGTTGAATACAAAACTTTGTTTACAAGCATGGTAAGAGATGTATTTTCAAGCCCAAATTAACTTTGATTTGTTATGTGATGTGTCCATTTTGTTCGACCTTTGCATGATTAATGCCTTATTAGGATCAATGCATCATTCATCAAGTTTTTGCAAAAGAAAGACATTTATTTATGTGAATACATTGGGGCCATCAAAGTTTGCCAAAGAGTTTTTTACACACTTTATCATGACCTGTAGAAAGTATATTAGGGTGATATGTTTTGAGAGATGCAAGACAGAAAGGTTGGCTAGCATGGTTTAATATTTTTCACATGGGTCACAACTTGATCTAGGCAAGCTCGTCCATGGGTGGTACCACTAAGAACATCACACCTTGACTTTCTTGAACCCATTGAACTTTAGAAAATCATAGGAAACACTTAAGTGAACATTTTCATAAATTTTCTTTCATGAATACATTTATTAGGTTCCATAGATTTTTAAATCTAAATAATATCAAGAATATTGTGTATTTTGATGTTCCTAATCATTGCATTTAAAAGAAGTTTCAAGAATGTAGTGTTGTTTTTTTTTAACTTTCTAGTTAGGAACACAAATTTGAAACATGATTTGAAATTTTTCTTATGAATTTTTTTCCTAAGGTAATTTGGAAGTCATTATTTTTATTTTAGGTTTTTATTTGGCAACTACTTCATTAAATAATTTAGTTATGAATTTCGAAAGTTAGGGTTATCAAAATTTTAAAGGGCCATTTTAATTAAGAATATAAAATTTTCCAATTTTCCAATTTTCTTAATTCCCAAATAAACTTCAAGCTATATATTAAGCATGCAATGGATAAAGATGAAAAAATAATCATTTATAGTTGTGAAAACATTTAACAAAGTGGGCCTAAGAAAATGATTTGGTTGTTTTTGGTTCCTTAACCAATCCTTGAGTTGGTTCCTAGTGGTACCACCGGAGGATGGGTTCACATAACCTTAACAATGTTTAAAATTTGCAATTTCAATGTGGGACAAGCTTTTACCATGTAAATTGTTTTTATAACTTGTGAGATTTTATTTCAATTGGTGGCTAATACAAAAGCTTATTGCAAGGATATGCATGTGTAATTAAACCATTAAACTTTTTAAAGTGATCATTTTTTCCAAGTAATGTTTTTTCAATTTTTAGTGGATCTACTTATTCTTATGAGGTTGTGTGGTTGTCCTACAATGGTAGCCAAGGCTCTCATTGAAGAGTTGAACAATTAATTTCCAACTTCTTATTTAATGGATGTCATGGGATTGGTCTATCCCCAATATTGATCTCAAAATGAATGTGGAAAAAGCTTTATGATGCACATCAATCTCATAAAGGCACAGTACTACTATGGATGAAATTTTGATGTCCAATTCCCACCCATCTTATCTACATGAGTGTTCGATTTGCAAGTGCATTTGTTTAAAGTAGCCACAAAAACCAATGTTGTTGTTGCCTTGGAACCTCCCCACCTCATCATCCTAACCAATGTTATGGCAATAGTTTGTTGGAAATGCTCACCTTAAGAATGTGTTTTCAAAATATTCAAGTTGGCCAAGATTGCAATTGTTCAGGTCATTTAGAAGTGTGGTAGATGAAAGGATGTTTTCCACCTTCAATTTCATGAAATCAAAGCTATGCAAAAAATTGCGATCTAACACCTTCCAATGGTTGTGAGAATGTAAATTCCCATAATTTCTTTGAACTTGATAATTTTCCCTACAATGTAATATATTATCATTCCTAGAATGCTTCAAGGAATCATGAAAATGACATTTGAGGTTCCTCTAAAGTTTAATTTAACACTAAGTTCATGAGTTGTTATGTTGTTGAAATCTCATAGGAGTTGCAATTTTGATTGTCAATGCATGTTCAAGTAGGGATGTGATAGAATGTGGTGGGTGTTTGATTTATGGGACAAGATGTGATAGGCCAAAAACTAGTTTTAGTTGCAAAGTTCAATTGCCATAAAAGGTATTACCAAAAGAAAGTGCAAAACTTAATCATTCCATCTTGCCTATTTTCTATTATGAGGAGCATAATTACTATTTGAAAATTGAATGTGGACCTATGTTACTACTCAAAATGAAATGTGTCTATGGAGAACCTCATTTGATGGAAAAGTGATTTGTTCACTATTCTTTTGCATTTTGATGCAAATATTGGTTGATGATACACTATCCTACATTCAAGTTTCTCAATGCATCAATTCAACCTTAAGATTTGTGATTAATTTTAATGTTAATTGCATAATTGGGAAATTTGCCAAATCACTATAATGAATCTCAAACTAATAGCCATGAAATCAATCAATATTTTATGTGTAACCACATGAACTACATGAAATTTTGTTTTGTAGCCTATGCTCCATGATTTCTTTCTTATACTCAGTTAAAGTTCGTAATGTATTGGAAGTGAAAATTTGGAAAATAACCTCTTGAGCAAAATTTGAAACTTAGTTTTAACCACATGAGCAATATTTTCAAATGGATACAAAAAACACTAGTGTAGAATCTTGCTTCTCACATGCCAATGAAAAATGAACCAAATGAACATCGAATAAATTGTAGAATTGTATATATGTAGTAAATTTGAAAATGAAGTAGAAAATTAATTTTTAATTTTTTTTACCCGTGATTGAAAACTCAAAACTTGTTGATTTTTATGGAAATAATATTTGCAATAAAAAAATTATGTCTAGTGTTATATGTAAGTTTAATCAAAAAAATATTTGTCATATACCCATGGATTGAAAATGATCAATGAATATAATAACCCAATTTTTTTAGTATGGATTTTTCTTACATTATTTCCATATGGATTAGGTATTCTTGAAAAATCATTATGAAAGATGAAATTTTTTATAGAATCTAAAATGAAATATTTAATGAATTTAGAGGATGAAGATCATGGGTTTTCTATACACCATTTTTTTCCCATGTTAATAACATTCAACATAGACAAATTTGTTTATGTGCAAACTTGTTAATTGTATCAAGATCATTATTTGTGAAAGAATTTCAACTTTTGAATAAATTCAATCAATTGATTTTAATGATGCCATTGGCAATCCAAACTTGGCATTTAACAAACCAAATATAAGAAGTTTATTACATCACACTAAAGCATCCAATAGACATGTATTAGCTTTTGGGAGTAATCAAATTATGCAAAGAGAAGAAATTCTTAATATGATACATTTTTTTGGCATGATATATATATTACATTTAATCTTGCATATGTGCATGATCCACTTTTTAGTTTACTAAGTGGAAAAAATAAAGATCTTGATGTATTCTTTAAAGAACAGTTACCAAATAGTTTTAAAGATACAATTAAACTAACAACCATGAATCCAAAGGCACAAGCTATTTTTGCTCATATTTTGGAATTTAATTTATTTATTATGTGTCAATAAAAAACCAAATGAAATTAATTTAAAAATAATTGTGGAATTCTAGAAAACATTGTTCAAACTTACTATGGTTATCATGAAACTAATTTGAATGGTTCATTATGTATGCATATATTATTATCGAATGCAAATGCCCCAAATCCAAATGAATTTGTAAAAAAAATTGAGAGATTATGAACAATTTCAAAATGGTCTATTAAAGTATTTAGACAATATCATAAGTCAAAATATTCTTAATTGTGACCAAAAAAATAAAAATGAATGAATAAATGGATCAAGAAGATATTCATCCAATTTTGCAATGATGAAAATGATAACCTTTCAAATTAATGGAAAGGTGAAGTTGTTGTTTTAACATCATCATTAATATTCATAATCCTCTTCCACCAAGGTTAATCAAAATTCATAACTCAATTAGAAATGAAAATTTTCTTCTGTTCAAACTAATTTTTTTTCAAATTGAAACATTTGATGAATTCATTATTTACCCACTACATGGTATTCTTCAAGAAAAAACCTATTTTATATAGATGGCTCGAATAGGAAATAATCAAATAATCAAAATCAAGTAGGAAAAAGTCAATAATCAAAGTTATAAATGAATATTTTTAAAGAAGGCATTTACATGATATGTTAAAGTTTCAACTTTCATTGCAAGTGCAACTTTGTAAATAGGTGAATCTACAATTCTTTGATAGATTTGTCAATTGATCAAAAGGTTGATTCTCAATTTGTTTTTTAGAAAAGTAAAGATTGATTAAAATTTTCATTATTTGATTATTGATGAAATGTCAATGGTGAGTTGTACCATGTTGCTAGAAATGCATCTCAAATTACAAAAGTTAAAATCTTCACCACTTCAACCTTTTGGTGGATTAAGTATTATGTTCTTAGGAAACTTTATATAACTTTCATCTATAAGTGACACACCTTTGTATACAATTAATATTGAACTTACATTTTTTTTATAACAAAAACACAAATTATTTTTTATTGGCAACAGTACGGGAAAACTACATACACTCAAATAAAATTATTTTGACACAACAAATGTGACAAAAGAAAGACACTCAATATGCTCAATTGCTTAATGATGTAAGAGAATAACATTATTAAAGATGATTTTTTGTTATTCAAACCTTGCTTTTTAATAAATGTAGAGTTTAATTTGCTTGAACATCTTTGAGATAAAGCTACATACATTGTTCCTAAAAAAAAATTTAAAAATATGATTGAATATAATTCAAAAAAGAAAAGTTGTCTATGTTATATAATTTTTGCTAAGGATACATATACAAACAAACCTTTATGTGTAGATGTACAATTCAACATAAGGCAATTTGTTTCAAACTCTAATACCAATAATTTGTATTCATTTTTTGAAAGTATACAAAGGCATGCAAGTCATGTTCATGGAAAATTCATATATTAAATTTGGGCTTTAAAATAATTCATGAAATTGTGATAGATGATTTTGTACAACCAAATAATTCAACTTTCATAGACCTTCATTTATATGTAGTTATAAATTTTAACATGTTTATTAGTAGTCATTATGATTTAAGCAACATAAATCTTGATGATTTTCCCAAAAACATCATTCCTATGGCCCCTATTGATTCTTGAAATTTCAATTAT
>Ga0209208_10003757_pt1 | contig 21712 bp, 18 predicted proteins | sample S1TSphfallax_3_FD_187694 | JGI IMG/M metagenome (GOLD analysis project Ga0209208, IMG submission 187694) | Host-associated microbial communities from peat moss isolated from Minnesota, USA - S1T2_Fd - Sphagnum fallax MG (SPAdes) (version 2) | ecosystem: Host-associated > Plants > Peat moss >...
ATTGTACACTAAAATTTTGAAACACAAAAAATGTTTTTAAGTCCTTGGAGATGCCATAGCAAATATTTCAAATACATGTTTACAGCAAGTGTTAGGAACATTATCTTTGTAGCAAGCACTTACACAAAAACGCAATAGGACAACATAAGACACTATTGTCAAGTGTTGGTTCAAAGACACAAAGGTCTTGCTGTCGATCTGCGACCTCAACGCATTCAATCGCACTCTTCGAACTCCATTATAACTAAGTACTACTCTTACTTCCGTAAGCTTCTTCGCAGTCGTGTTTCTTCTGTTTTTTTTTCTTCTTCTTTTTCGTCAGGATTTTCTCGAGAAGAAGCAAAACGTTTTTTTTTTTTTTTTTTTTTTTTTTTCCTTTCTTCAATAGTAGGAATGTCATCATTGTGCAGTATCGGTTTTTTCTTTTTTGAAAATCTCTGCAATCTCTTCATATACCTTTGCGAGCTTTTCTTCTTCTTCATCACAACTCTATGTGTGTGTGTCTCTCTCTTTGACTGTCTCTCTCTCTATGTGTCCCTCTCTCTGTGTCTCTCTCTCTTCTGGCGCTTATTTATGGCGTGGAAGAAGCAAGTTCGGGTTTGAATAATGCTCACAGGTTTACGTTAGAGTTGCTTATTTCTTCCTCTTTTCTTTCTGTCTTTCTTCACTAGGAGTTGAGCAAAGCTGATTCACGGCGTCTCTCTGGTCTTTGTCATCACTCAGTTTCTTTCTTACAGCCCGCTGGCTGCTGGTTGTTTCTTCTTGGAGGCTTCAGAAAGAAAGTTGGTCACCATGATCTTCGTTGTTCTTCTGGCCTCCTGCAACTCTTTCAAGCCTCCTTGCTGCCATGATGGTTTAGTGTTGTTTCTTTCCCCTCTTGTTGGTAAGTTGTCGTTATTGTTTTTGAGGCAGATGTCGTCGTCCTCCTAGCCTCCTTTGATGTTTTCACACAAAAACCAACATACAGATGAGATGAATTGTTTGCTCTCCAAATTCAGATTCTACAGCATCCCACTGAAAACTGCAAAAACAAAATTGGTGGCTAAAGGAATTATATCAGAAAGCTTGCTTGAATTCATGTCGCAATTTTTTTTGTAACAACTGCAAAAAACAAAGTACTCATTGTATCAGGATGCTCGCTCGAATTCATGTCGCAAATGTTTTTAGAACTGTAACCAAAAATAAAAAATTGCTTGTTGGAGGAATACAATCAAAAAGCTCTCGCTCGAATTGCGATTTCGCAAATCTTGTTACAACTGCAAAAAAAACATAATGTGATGGTTGGAAATATCAGAAAGCTCTCGTTCGAATTACTGTCGCAATTCTAAGAAATCTTGAAAACAAATTGCCGGCTGGAAATATCAGAAAGCTCTTGATGGAATTGATGTTGCGAAAATTTTGTTTTCAAAACATAATGTGATGGCTGGAAATATCAGAAAGCTCTTGTTTGAATTATTGTCGCAATTCTAAGAAATCTTGAAAACAAACTGCCGGCTGGAAATATCAGAAAGCTCTTGATGGAATTGATGTTGCGAAAATTTTGTTTTCAAAACATAATGTGATGGCTGGAAATATCAGAAAGCTCTCGTTCGAATTATTGTCGCAATTCTAAGAAATCTTGAAAACAAATTGCCGCAATTAACGGGTACGCAACCTAACCTATAACAATTCCAGCAAGAACTCAGTGGGCGAAATTCAATGAGACAACAAGAAAAAAACTTGAAACAGGAGATCACGCAACCTAACCTGCAACAATTCCAGCAAGAACTCAATGGGCGAAACTCTTGTCTGTGTTCTTGTTGTCGATCTGCGACCTTAGTGCATTCAATCGCACTCTTCGAACTCCATTATAACCACAACGGACTCCAAACACGTTGCTACAACTCTCTCTCTCTCTCTCTGCGTCTCCCTCTCTCTTCTTGTCTCTGTTCTTGCTCTTGATCGATCTACGACCACAGCGCATTGAATCGCACTCTCTTAAGACGCCATTGTCGTGTGTAACAGATTCCAAATCGCACCATGAAAACACATACAGAAAGCGTCCTGAAAAATCACTTTGGAGGATCACAAAACCGACGCTTGCATCGTAACACGAAAACCTCATCCTGTCACAGACTGACACGGGTCGCCACGGGTCGCCCGCTGCTCTCCTTTGCCCCACCCCCCAAAACCTCCGTCATAGACAGACAGACATAGTGAATTTATATATAGGATTAAACTTCAAAGAGGTTCTTAATTAACGGATAAAAACATGCATATTAATAATAGGCAAAAACATGAACCTTTATTAATTAGCATAAACTATTCGTGGCTACCTAACCAAAGTCAACTTCGATTAGTGCAATTCAACAACTATGGAGGTGCATTAACACTAACTATAGTAGGAACCCTTTAATAATTAACCAAATTAATAATCTAGCACGATTTTTAGTCTATATTTGTATAGAGTATTAAAAACATATCAATTATAGTGAAATCTACTATATTAATTCAGGTTGTTTGTGCATGCGTCTGTCTGACACGACAATTCTGCATTTTAATTCACCGGCAAAACTGGCCTTTGCATTTCTATGGCAGAACCGGCCTGCGGGTCATGGTGACGTTCGTCTGTGATGGAGCTCAGGTCCGTCACAGAAGGCCGACCGGGTCTAGAATGATATCTTTTCACTTCAACTATCCGGATTCGCCCAAATTTCAATCTAATGGTTAAAATCGTTTTTCTCCCGACCCCACAATGTTTCTCCTTGGAAGCCCACTTTCCAAACGAACGGTAAGGATTTGATACATTTCACCACATCCAACAGCTACAAACCGTGGTGCTAAGAGAACTGTGCCAAGTAAGAAATTTCAAAAGAGCCCGGTTGTGAAGGTGGGGCCAATTTCCTTAACATATCTTTTCGAAAGAATAAAAATCGATCGATATGGATGTGTCCAATTTTTAATCCGACGGATAGAAATAAGAGAAGGTAAATATTTTTTTTAAAAGAATTAAACAACAGAAACAAGGATGGCAGTAATAGGTACCTATAGTGGCCGAAGGTCATGGGCACGCACTAGTAACATATAAGCAAATAATATTAAACCAAGGTTGATCGTACATATATTTTCATTATTCCTACCTGTACAACTATCATAATTACTCTTGAACCTTGTGTATTAAATGTTGAGTTAATATTTCATATTGAGATTTCAATTTCTTTACTTTGTGGATACCATTGAAAGAACGAATAAGGGTGAAAGCATGCCCGAAGAAAGGGTGAAGGGAGGGTGATTTTATATATAATTTTAATGTCCAAAACTATGGTATTGGTAAAGAAATTGGTTGTATTGTTTTTTAAAATTTTTGATTTCCATGTGCAACAAGTAAAATTGTGTGGTTTTGAAAGTGGTGTAATTGTTTTTTGGTAAAATAGTTAAAATATAAGTCATATGTATTTCACATCAAAACATCATAAGTAAAAAAAGATATCATATATGCATAATTTATTTTTGTGTCATTTTTACACTTTGAAACTTATGGATTTTGAATGGACAAATTATTTTATGATTTTCGCATAAGTTCTATTGAAATTTTGTGATATTGAAAGTTTGTGATGTGTGTGGATCACAAATTGGTTTTGTTGACTTGACATTTTGGAATGTAAGGACTATGTAGTATAATGTTTGTGTTTATTTTTTGCAACATGTTTTGCAAATTTGCTCAATTGTTTGCATTGTTACAAACTTTGGGTGTGTGTTTTGTGGGTTTGGATTCATGTGTTTGTTGTAGGCAACTTAATTTTGAATCAAATATGTATTTTATGTTATGTATGAAGGTTGTTATTATTTGGTTGGTAGTTGTAATCACGAATGTGATAGTGCATAACAATTTAATCCCACAAGGTTTGTGAAAAGCATGAATGTCACAAAGGTTTGGAAGGTTAGGGATTCACAAATTTGATGAAGGACCAAGATTTCATGAAATGCACGAAAAACATGGAAATCACAAAAGCTAAAAGGACCATGAATTCATGAAGGTCATGAAAGATTAAGAATTCAATAAACAACTTACAACACAACATTGCAAGCAACTTGGTTGCACCACCATGAAGTAGACAATAATGTTGACCCATGGTCATTAAAAAGGCTTTTCAAACACTTATTTCCTTGTGACTATGGATTAAAAAACCTTCCTTTAGATAAATCTAAACACTTCAATCCATATGAATGGTATTAAAAGAAAAACAAAAAAATTATGGACTTGGAACATTCCGCAAACATGGTAGGTGTTCTACATTTGAAGGCAATGGATTGTTTGCTTGTAGGGTGTAAAGTGTGTTTTCAAAAATCATAAAATGTTTGACTATAATATATTTCAAGTTGATGATATCCTTCAGTTCTAAAGGTTAAATCTTCCTCATTTCTTGTTTATTTTAATCTAAATGACTATAGGTGCATTAAGAAGATCTCTACATAACCTTTTTGAACTTTGAAGGCAAAAAAAAAATGTTTTAGGATTTTAATCTTTAAAGGTGGGAGGCGCTCTTTTTTGAATTTACAAAATAAAAGAATACAAATAAAAGATTTCATATATTGGTTGTTGGGTAAATTTTTTTAATTAATTAATTCTATAATAAGATTATGTTTATTATGAAAAATATAATATAATAAATATAAGATATGCAATAATATTTGGCACTGAAAAAATAAAAATAAATGCAATATGTGTATTACAAGTTTTTTTAGGTGTTAATAGGCTCAATTAATAAGTGAATTATTTTTTTAATAAATGAACGAATATTCAAATGTGGAGGAACATGAAGTGAACATAGAGGGATGTGAAGTGAAGGATCATTTCACACCATTAACACTTACACTAGAAATCAATATTTTATTCTACCAACTCCCACTTATTTAATTGAAGGACATGTTAAGTAAATATGGCATGTCAAAAAATAATAATCTTGTCGTATGATCTTATCATGTTCATTTGTATCACATCATTTCTCACAACCTCAATTACATATAAAACTAGATGTTTGAATAAATATATTGTATCAAATTTTAACACAAACAAAATATTATGATGATTTAAATATGTGTATATTAAATAATTAAATAATAATAAGGTAGGAAGAAAAAGGTTCCCTTACATAAGGCCTCCATAGTCATGTCTCCCAAAAGCATGTTGTTTAATATAGATAGTATAAAATTTTAACATTTAGTGTTCTCTTTGGGTTTAATCTCTTTGAGAGTATAAGTGTTCCATCATTAGCTTGCTAGCCCTACGCATAATTTTATGTTCCAAAAAAAATATGCCAAGCAAGGTGGACAACCAAGGAAAAGCTTTCTATCTAGTATTGCACTAGATTCCACACCTCCTTTTTAGGTTGGCTCTTGGCAAAGGTTTACACTAGTGTTGGCCAAGTTTGGGTCTAAAAAATCAAATAAACAAACTAGAAAGGAGCTCCAATGTAGTTTGTTTATTTGGTCTTTTTTAATGTTCTTTGTCGTTTCTAGGACTATCCATTAGTGGACTATTTGTGGAACATATTATTTGCATCAAACAACCCACCCATCATGGGGTAATGGGTTTGCCCGTATGGCAAGTTCAAATGAGCAACAATTGAAATAATAAATATATTTCATGAAGTTCCCCAAAAAAAAAATATGAACTCACAATAAAAAACTTGGTGAATATTTCTCAAGATGTGAGACCAAATGTTTAGGGTTTAGGGTTTAAACCCCTAATGGTAAGTTCAAACCCACAACAATTAAAATAGGAAAAGTGTTTCTTGAAGTTCCCCCCCAAAAAAGAATGAACTCATAGTTCACAAATACAACCTTGTGAAATGAACATTCCTCAAAACATGGGACCAAATAAAAACCTTCATTCCATATAGTCTCTCACTAGTGTGGCCTGTGCTCTTGGCCCAAGTGTGAAACCCATTACAAGCTAGTGAAACTCAACATGTGAACATTGTTTTGTAATCTATGTATCCATTTTTCAAACAGCCAAATATGAAAGGAAATTCATGCTTGAATTGAATGGTAAAAAAGCCTTCAAAAGTGTTACCATATTCTCAACTGATTTTTTCCTTCCTTCCTTCCAAAACCTGGTTTTTTTGGAATTTATTTGAATTTTCAGTGACAGAAATCACTTTAAAAAAATCAATATCTCCCACATTCTGAATCCAAATCTTACCAAATAAATTCCATTAAATCCTTCTCATCAAGATCTTTCCAACAACACCAAAAGGCACATTCCAATTCCTCCAAAATTTTCAGCTAAAAAATCATTCAATATTCAAGAACTTTTGCACTGCAAGTTCAAACATCATGGAACCAAGCCCATGCACTCGTCCTTGTAGTCCTTGTCGAGAGCTTTCGAAAGACACCAAGAACATGATCTGAAGCATCCCAGTTCGGTGGATCTCATAGGGGTGTAAGAACCCGTTGCACTACTTCATTGATCTTTACTGTCAATGTTCCCTCAATCTGAGGGTTGAGCTTGTTCCACATAAGTCCCTTGGAATGGGCCCTTGGGGGTAAGAGCCCCGTGGTGCCATGCAAGGGACAAGCTTGGAAGTATGTGGTCCACCCTTTACACTTAAAAAATTAGTTTGGGGAGGCTTCAACGTCTTAATTGAATAAGTGGTAGGTATGGCCCATTGGACCGCTAGACCGAACGTCCAAGGGGCAATTTTCCAAAGTGTAACGGCCCCCTCGCAAATTCCAAAAAATTCTTTTCAACTATGTGCAGCCAAATTTGACTAGGTACTTCATGTTCTTATTCTCTTTTTGTAAAAAATAAGCAGAAGGGTTTCATTGAGATGACATCAATCTGATGGAGGTAGTGATGATTTCATTCTCGTGTTATGCCCCACTTAACCCGACTAGGGTTTAAACTTTAAACTAGTGTTGTGTGGGTATATTATGTTTACCTATGCTTGAATAACGGTTCTTTTTCAAAAAAATTCAAAAGATTTTTTCATCACAATAAGGTCCAGGTACCCCCTCTCATATACTTCTATTTGGGGTAAAAAAATAGATATGTATTTTAATTTCTTTTTAATTAAAAATGAAAAAAAAATGTTCATTTTTTGGATGGAAGTATTGGCACATTTTTATAAAGGCAAAATCCAATGGGATCATGCACAAATCCCATGTCAAAATGTGAAAAGCAAAGAGTTTTTATTCATCCTTGAGCACAAATATGCACAATCACATAAGAAAAATAACCTTTGATTTGCTCAATGAAACATGGAAGTTCGATTGCCTAATGCTAACCATGCACACACATAGAATGTTGCAAGGAAATTTTACAAGGCTTTGATGAATTAGACATCCACTATGGAGATTGATGACTCAAGGTACAAATGAACCCTTATTGTTGAACTACTACTATTTTATGGCTTTGTTGGAATGACAATAAGTACATTGGGAAAGAATAATTGATGTTTTCAACGTCTTGAAGTAAATCTATGTTTGTGACTACGATTTTGACAAAGTTTTATATCTCCACCTCCAATGAATTTAAAAACTACATTGTCGTCTCTTTTTGCGGTTTGACAAATGTGCATAAGAAAGCAACAAAAAGAGGTTATACAATATTACATAAAAAGCCATAGAAAGTGGTTAAAAGTAATGTTGACAGTTTCAAAGGTCTTCTCCTTTCTTAAACCTCATGGAATCTCTCAATTGGATGAGGGGCACACAAGGGTTTCACATTTTGGGGCAATAATCCTCAAGTTTTCCCACAAACTTGTGATATGAGTTTGGAAGGACATTTTGTGATAGTTTCTACAAGACCAAATAATCGAGATGGGAAGATGATGGATCCATGTAGTACTTGCAATTGACGTGGCTCAATCCTCTTCCACAATTCCAAGACCGAAGAATTGCCGTTTTGAATCTCGACCAAGGCCAAGTCCCCAGCAACTTTTGACTCAGAAGTTGCCATGCTCTTTGTAAAGTAGCACATTTGGGTTGTTAGTCTTTGGTGAGGGCTAGAGGGATTTTTGCTTTTTTTTCTCCTTGTTCCCAATGTGTTCCTTTCATTTTCTCATGGGGTTCCCATCAAGTCCCCGAAGGGGTTCCCAAAGTGTTCCCAATAGCACCTCAGTTTTATCCCCTATGGTTTGCCCAAAGTTCAACTCCCATGTATATAAACAAACTTTAAAGGGGTTGCCAAAGGGAAACATGACAAATCACCCCTTTTTTTTAATGGAAGGGAAACAAATTTAGGCTTCTACATTGGGGAGTATACCCAATGTTCCAAAAATATTGGTGATGGGCCAATCAAATGGCTTCTTCTTTAAGTAAAGAAAAGAATTGTGGGCGCATCTCCTCACTAGTTAATAGAACCATCAAGTTAGCTCAAAATGCACCAACAAGGCTGAAGGTTTTTTTGCTTGGAGAAGTGGGGGTGAATTTTCTTGGCTCTCTCTCTTGCTCTCTCTCAAAGAAAGAGAGAGGGGGAAGCAATGATTTTCATCCTAGTAAAGTTGGTCTCCTCACCAAAGTGAATGCCATTCCATCCCCCCTCTTTGAGGTAGGTGGAAGCATACAAAGGCTTCACTAAGGTGAAGGCAACCATTTCACTTCACTCTTTTGGGAGAGGTGGCCTTATGCAAACCCTTCATTGAGCTCAAAATAGTCACCTCATGTAAAGGAATGTCACTTCACTTCCTTTTCAAGTTAGGAAAACAAGTTTATTACTATTTTAAAGCTTTTCTTTCACCTTCTTTATTTTCTCTTGGCTCTCTTCATTTCTTTGATGATCTCATTCTCTTTGCCTTTCTTTGTCTTCTTTGGGAACTTTCCCCCTATTTGAGATCTCATTCTACTTTCATTTCTTTGTCTTGTCTTGGACCTCTCCTTGTTTTTGGTGATCTCATTCTCTTTGTTTGTTTTTTATTTTTATTTTTATTGGAGAGTCTCCAAAAGTTGGAAACCTTTTTTTGTGACGAGTCAATAAAAATACTCATTACAAAAAATTTAATTTGAACTTGATAGGCACTTCCAACTAGTTAATATGAAGCAAAATATAATATTCTACCATCCATATATTGACCCCACCATTCATGGCCTTGACATTAATCTAGGTCAAAACATGTGATGAACATAGTTGGGAATAGAAATTATCCTCAACCAATGAGGGGTGCTGCATGCACCTAATGGGCCAATAGACCCCATCTTTTTAATTTTAAAGGGGGCGGTGGTGGTGGGTGTGGTTGAACCTTTTGGATTTTGTTGTTCCCAATGTGTTCCCAACATGTTTCCAATAGCACACCACACATTTGTCCTCTTTGAACCTATATAGGTGGGCCAATATTGGGTCTATGTTTGGAGTGAATACCTCCTTATATTGGGGGAGTCTCCCAAGTTTTCGAACTTTTGTTTGATGGACCAATCAAAGAGGCTTACGGAAAAATAAAAGAAAAAAAAATTTCTATTAGAAAAAAAAACATCCACAAATTGGATGAAATAGATGAAAAACATTGTTGTTAAAAGAAAAAGAAACCATGGAAAGAAAATTTCCTAACCACACATTTTCATGTGCACAAAATTTCCCGGAGGTGGTCAACTTGCATACGTGCTTGGCTCAGCAAGTTTCTCTTTGCTCGGGCAAGAACAAAAGACATTGTTCTCAAGGGGCAATTAAACAAGCTGTTGGAGGATAAAAATAGAAGGCTAATCACAAGGGCAAAGCTTGCACATGAGAGTCACTGGTGGATGAGCTTTGCAGCTGGCTGAGCTTTGACCCCGTGTGCAGCATTTGGTCAGCCTTAGAGGAGGATATTGTCCTCACTTCTAGAAGAGAGATTCCTAGATATATTGTATTCTCTGAAAACACTTGGATATTCATTCCTCCTATTGCTCTTGGATATTCATTCCTCCTATTGCTTTATGTCTTATACAAGTCGCCTTGCACAACGCATAATGGCCCACTTTACATCGCAATGCCCTACGTATCTAAATATCTAAACATTAGGGACAAACTTTCCACGATATACAATGCCATCCAATCACACACATAAGCTTTTCGGTCACACTACTTCGTGTCTAAATTCAATTCACCGTCAAAGTCTTCTTGATTGTCCTAACAAAGCTTAGGGTATGAGAGGCCTGAGAGGTCTCTCTCTCTCTCTCTCTCTTCCAATTCTGATCACGTACTCAAAGCAACAAATCGTCATCACACTTCAAAATATGCAACCATCCTTCACCAGGTAAGCCCCATGAATGTAGAGAGGTTCGGTACCTTTTAAACTTCATCCCTTGTCAACCAACCTCCCATCTCCACTTGGAACACCCACTAGAAGCCATTAGTGATTGAACTTTGAATCAAGGTAATCAGGCCAATCTATGTCCGAAGGAAGGTTGGTTGTTTGTTTGTGTTTTGTCATAGCACGGTCTCACTAGGTGACTACCGAGTGCACCAACTTGGTTTCATAATGTTTCAGCTTATTATTGTGGAGAAGTTATTGAATATTGAACAATTTTTTCCATTGAAAATTCATTTAAATCAAAACTAAAAATTATGGGTGGGGGCAACTTAGGTGCACTCTTCACATTGTTGGAAAGCTCTCAATGAGTAGGATTCAATGAAGGTGATTTGGAACTTTTTACACATTTAATGAAGGTGCAAGAAACATTGAATTATGAGTAGTTTTTGTCATTGGAAATTCAATTACAAAAAATGATTTTCAAAGGAAAAATTAGTTGGGTGGCCGGTTCACACTTGGGCCAACACACTAGTATCTATTGAAATAGACAATTTTTGATTAGAATAGATCTTTCTTTGTCATTATACATTTATTTTTCCTTAAAAGGTAAGAGGTTTCAAAACTCAATCTTAGTAGAATTGTAAATTTTTGGACATTTGTAAAATTAGTTTTTATAGATTTGTCATATTTTAATTCAATTATGTCATCAGGTTGATCTGTGTAACATGATTCAACAAATAATAAATTCTTGAAAGGGGCTCCTAATATTCTCTAGATTTTATCTAGAATTTGGTTTCAAGGGGTTCATTTTGGATGTCTATAATGTTGTAATTTCAAAAAAAAAACATGAAAAGGCACATTAGGCACATTAAATGTATATAATGTTTACTGTGCTTTTTCATGTCCATGTTATATAGTATTATTAAAATTAAAATTGACATAAGTTGGGAAACCATATGGGAACATATGAATGAAATAAAAAGGGGGGGAGTGGGGGAAGAGGTGAAGGATATTATTAAATTAAACATACCTTGTGCCAATACTATCATGATTGGTGTCAAAGTTTTTTAAAAAACATTGAAATAGAGGATCTAAGTGAAAGGCTTCAACAATTTATGCCATACTTCAAGTTTTTTTTAACACAAAATTTGGACATTCTAGATAGTAATAGTTCATTGGCTAGGTATTGGTATTTCATTAGTTGATACTTGATATATACTATCCCTCAATTCATTGGGTTTCCTTTGAGAACAAACAAACAACTTTTTTTTCCAAATAGGTGGGGATGCATGCTTTATTTTCATTTGAAACCCACTCAATTCAAATTGAGATGGATTTCCTTAATCACCAATTGAGCCAATTCAGAGCCTCCAATCACACTTAAAAAGAGCCAAAAAGAGTTTTTGGAAAGCAAAAAAGAGAAAGAAAACGGCTTTGAAGTTGCTAGGGTCAACTTTCTATAATGTGCAAATAGGGATCCAATTATTCTTTGTTGACGAAAACCTAGCAATCAAGAATAAAACAAAGCACTCAACAACAAAGGAAGGCAAAAGAAAAGAAAAAAAGGTACAAGATGGAAGGACCCAAGTCCTGGCAAACAAAGAATTTGCATAAGAGGACGAATCACTAAGCAAACGAATGAGAACAAATCAAGTACTCAAATGGGGGGACCCCCAAGTTCCCAGTTGCAAGAAGCATATCAAATAAAGAAAGCCAAGGAACACAAGAACACCCATCCTAGAAGAACCCAAAAAAATAAATAAATCATGTTTTAGTTTGTGGATTTTGTGATCTCCTTTGGTATTTGGAAAGAGGCTAAAGAACAACCGCAAGGAGCTCGGTCCTGGCGTTAGAAAAGAGTCAGAAAAGTAGAGAAAAGTTTTGCAAGGAGCTCGGTCCTTGGTGTTGACAATAGAGTCAGAAAAGTAGAGAAGAAAAGTGTGCACGGAGTTCGATCCTGGTGTCAGAACACAGTCAGAAAAGTAGAGACAAGTGTGCGGCATCCTGCGCCTTAGGTAGTGCGGTTGTTTCGTATCTCGTTTGCTCTTTTGCGATCTCCACTATTTTATTACTATTTTTTTTTTTTTGGACTGATCCTGGTTCATGCAGTAATCATTTACTTACTACAACTGGGAGCAAAATATTGTCTAGAGATGCTGGAAATTTTTGAAGAAACAAAACCATCATAATATTCTTGCGTGGTGGAACTTGAAAGGCCATGATCTGATCTCGTCGAGATGATTGATTGCAGAGCAGTGGTGGTGGGCACAAAATACAAAATGATTATTTCTTCACAAGTTTTTCCATTGTGGGCTCGACAGTAGTACCACCAGTGTACTCATCCAGCACGCAGCACACGCCGTATACAGCCAACGCAAAAACATAATATATTCTCAAGAGTTTTCTTTTTGTTCCTAAAATTAAGTTCATACTTGTGGGATGTTGCTCGAATTCGTAGAGAGTTTTAACTTTTGACTTTTGCACTCCTCGAATTTTTGTACTGTCCCTGGGGTTTCAGTATTTGTTTTGTTGTATTAGTTCTTCCCCCTGTAGTTTAATAGTTCGAGGAAATCTGTTTTTAAGCTTCTTGTTGGAACAGTAGTAGTACTTTGAGTTTTTGTGGGTAGTGTTTTGCATTTTTGGGTTAGACAGAATATCAAGGGACAGCTTGAAGCTGCTTGAAAGATTTTAAACAGCGTTCGTACTAGATCAGACTTGCTTTCAAAGTGTTTTTTTTCTTCTTCATATTAACCTTCTGACCGCACTCTTCTAATCTCAATTCTGTTACAAATTCATCATCGTTGCTGTGCTTGACTACCATATCATAGCTCCGAACTCAACAACAACAACCGTGTTATCGTTGCATAGTTTATGACACAGTTGGGTTTCCTCCAAACATTGTTGTAAAGATGATGGTGGCTTTTGGAGCTGAGGATTGTGCGGATCCAAAGTTCGCTCTTGGAATCAGGAAGAAAGCAAGGAGAAGACGCATTGTTCGGTCAACAGTTGAGGATCTAAATCCCAACCCTCATTTTCTCCCAAAATGAGATGAAAATTGCGGGATTAGTTTTTGGAGGATATCCTAGAGCTCCATTCGGAGCTGGGTTCTAAAAGGAGGAGCAATTACAAGGGACTCCAGGCATGAAGGGGAGAAGCCGGAATATAGTGAAGATGGTTGTGCTCAGCTTGATGGTCAACGGCCTGATGCTTTGCATGTCTGCAACAGCCATCTCTGACTCAATTGATAGTACGTCTCTCCTTTCGACCCCCAACAAACTTTGGATCTCGCTTATGTCACCCCTATGATCACCATGTTTCCAGATCACCAGTTTTCTACTTCTTTCGCTTAGAACTGTGCTTCAATATCTGTACCCATGTCTATAATGCCCATCTGCCCTATATTCACACAACTGTGGGTGGATTGATTCAATCCACATCCTGGAAGCAATTCATAGGGTTGTGAAGATGGTCCATATTGTTAAGAAAGAGATGCAATGAAGAGATGTAGTGATTCCCTTTGTTGCCAAAATACCTAAAGGAGGTTAAATCAAGCTCATTGCCTGTAACCTAATCTCTTCAAGGTCATCATCATTTTGAGCTGACCTAACTCTCTTTGTGGAACCTTGTTATGGACCTGTGAGTGATGAACATCACATTGTTAGCTCTTTATTATGCCTTGCAATTTGTGCTATGTATGCTTACAAATCTTATATTTGTCCCAAGGTACCATGCTCTTTGTCAGTGATGCTTATAAGTGTTCCTCAGGATGTATGCAGGATGGCTGTAGAATGTAGAGCTTGTGTCTGTATAATACTTAAAACTGAAATTATAACTCTGTGGGAGATTCCAGCATCTGCTTTGATGGCATTTAAAAGAGGAGTGATTGATACAAGCAACAAGCTTAGCAATTGGCAAGGAGATGATCCTTGTGGAGATCAGTGGGGTGGTGTCATATGCAATTCCACTAATATTGCCACCAATGTGTCGCGTGTCACAGAGCTGTATGTCTTTTTCTCCTCCACTCATGAAAGTGGATTGTGATTGAATTTGACAAATGCATTCAGATTGTTGACCAGTTTGTCCATTTGCAGTAGTATTGCAAGGCAACTCATATGGTGAGACCCACAACATGCTTTTTATTTTTTCCCTTGCAGGCGATTACTAAATTACAATTTGGGGGGCCAACTGGCACCGGAACTTGGGAATTTGTCACAGCTTGTTTGTCTGTAAGTTTGAACAAAACAAATTTCAGCTCTCTTGCAGATACAGGCTTACATGCAAGTCCTCGATTTTTGTGCAAGTTACAAAGACAGGTTTAGCTATAAATGATGTAACACAGTGGTGAATGCAACACATGACAGATTTTTGTTACTGATGGACATGATCATGGAGCTAGTAGCAAACAACTCTGAAATTTCAAAATCTCCATGATTTTTCTGTATTTTCTTAGGGTTTTCTAACTTGTAACCTGTGTGATTTCATCTTTAGATTTGTCCTCCATGAAGACTTTGTGACATTGGAAACTAAGAACAGATCTCATAAGCAGGACTAGCATGTATGCCACTAAAGCACTTATGAGTATGAATTCATGCTCATTATCCATAATTTGGAGTCAAATGTTGCTTCCCTAAGATGTTTCATTGGTGTTATGCTCCAGGAATTTAATGTGGAATAACATAACTGGGAACATCCCACCAACTATTGGAAACTTGCAAAACCTTTACTTGCTGTAAGTGGAAGGCCCGCTTTGGAAGATGTTCTTCCTGTCCAGCTTTTAGAAGATGTGCTCTCTTCGAGTTGGAACTTTTCACAAATATCTTTCCACTGTTTTAGTGATAATAGGAGAAGTTGCCTGGGCAAGTGTGAATTGCCACTTGCCAAACTTCCAATGGGTTTTACACTCACATTATTTTGTGCCATAGTTCCAGTAAACCCCAAACTAACTGTTGTAAGTGGCCTGGAGAGCAGCTTGTTGAATGGCAACCTATTGACAGGTCCAATTCCTTCAGAGATTGCTCAGCTTACCAATTTGAATCGATTACAACTTGACCAGAATCAGCTTTCTGGACCGCTGCCTCCCACTCTTGGAAATTTGACAGAAGTTCGACATTTGTGAGTATACAAATTTACCATGACCTGTCCTTCAACCTCTCAGAGGATCTGTTGTGCAGCCAGAACCACTTGAATGAAAGATGGTTGCTTGTTTTTAAGGGGATCCAAGTTTCATGGGTATTTATTAGCTGACTGCCCCCAACTGGTTCAGTTTGATTCATAGACAACAGCAGATCAACTGGTATGTTATGCTCAATGAGAAAGTGGGGACTGTGCAGGCATCTGAATAACAACTCCTTCAGTGGCACCATTCCACATGACCTGGGGAAACTCCAGCATTTAAATCACCTGTAAGCCTCTGCCATCAATGTTCTGTCAAACTAGATTTCTCTTGTGTCTAAGACCAAGGCTGCCAGCATCACATTGATACATGAGCAGTAATCATTTGAAATTCACATTTACTAACTGGATTCTCAAAGTTAGATTTCTCGGTTCTTTCTGTCCATTGGCCTCCAAGCAAAATTGCAGATGCTAGCCATGAAATGGTTCTCAAATCATCCGTGCTAAGAGGGTTATGTGGGTGGGTGCAATGCAGGCTGTTAGATAACAATAATATGGAAGGTCCATTGCCAGTAGAGCTTATAAATATCCCAACTCTTACCATTGTGTATGTTGAGAATCTCCCCTTTTGTGATAATTGGCAATTTTTTGTTTGATACTGCTTTGCAACTTATGAGCTGAAAGGAGGTTTTTATTTACCATTGCCGATTTTGACAACAATTTTTTCTGTTCTTTGTAGGAATCTTCAGGCAGCTGGATAATAACCCAAATATTTCAAGTATGATACCACTAGAATGGTTTCAAATTCCAACTCTCATCAAGCTGTAAGGTCTCTCTACAAAAGCTGTTATGTTTGTATCTTCATATTACCATGTGACTACTACATTTTGTTGACTTCCATGATTTGTTGGTGAGTTGCAAACCTTATGGTCTTGCAGGAGCATGAGAAATTGCTCATTGATTGGCAGCATTCCAGACCTTGGTGCATTGACCAACCTCACATATCTGTAAGTGCAGCCACATGAGGATATATCTTCCTCATGTGCAGATTTTGTTGTGTTTTCAGTAAACCATCTTTGCAACCCTAAGATGGAGGATGCTCAACAGAAAATTGTCCTGGTATGCAGTGATCAATTCTCAATGAATAGTATGCTAAAGCCACTTTTGTTCATGGAGTGTGTTGGTAAAAATGATTTGGGTGTCATCATTCTTAGTGAGGTGCTTGTTTTGTTCCAGGGATTTGAGCAGGAACAATCTAAATGGCACTTTACCTTCCAACATATCCTCAACCTTGACAACTGTGTACGTATTCTGCTTTTGCCTAGCCAACTGCCATGATAAGAAGGGATAGACTCTCTGCAGTGAACCAGTTATGAAGTCAAGCACTGCCTCATTAATTTTCCAGTTTCAAACTGGAAAATTCTCAATGAGGCCATGCAGGAGCTTTCATAGTGGGAGATTATTCAAGATACAAAGGCAATCAGATCTAGTATTAGGGTGATGGCAGTCCCTGTTATGAATCCTCTGCCTTATTTTCTACTTGTCAGCACTAATCTCTGTTCGCCACGCATATCACACCTGACATTCATGTATATGCAGAAACTTTGGAAACAATTATTTGACCGGGGTGATTCCAGACAGCTATGGCAGTCAGCTCCAACACTTGCAAGCATTGTAAGTCTTTCTAACTAATCAGTTGTTGGGCATTCTTGAATTTCAAAATCCTTTGGCAATAGGCTTTGACTCTCCAGGTCACATACTCACAAACTGACTTCTCTGGGGCACTGCTTGACCATTATCTCTCTCAGTCACTGCTGAGCTTCAATCATCCAGTTGCGCTTGCTTGATATCTAGAATTCCTGGGCACAGCATTATGTTGATATTGAACTACTCTGCTTGACCTAATGTGATTCTTTTTTCATTCTGGATTCTACACACAGACAGCTTGCAGATAATCTGCTCAGTGGAAGCATACCTGCCAGTTTAGGATCTGGACAGAGCTTCAGCAATCCGAAGAAATTCCTGCTTGTGTAAGTCTCGGGTTTCCAATTCCAGCTTGACAATTCTAGTATTGGGAGTCTTCAGTCCTTCATAGCTTCCTCAGATGTTGGAAGTTCAAAAATGTCAGAAGACATGATCTTGACTTGGTTGGGGCTTGATATATTTCACAGAGATCTTCAAAACAACATGCTCTCTGGGTTGAATTCACTACTACTATCAGCAGCAAATGGTAGCACAAATGTTGGTATCTGGTACTGCATAATGACCATCTTCCATCTCTTCATTCTTTACAGTTGTTTGAACTGCATGCTCAATAAGTACAGCATGTTTGTATTGAGGCACAATTGGTTCTGAGCATAAGCATAAGACCTATCTTTGATGTGTAATGCCTTTTGCCCACAGGTTGGCTGGCAACCAGAAAGTGTGCAGCATACTTGCACCATCCCTATATCTGGAATTTTGCATGGAATCTGACACAACCACAATTTTACAAGCCAGCAGTTCACTGACATCCAATTTGACATGCCCTTCTTGTCCCCCTCCTAACATGCCCGTTATTGGTGGTCCACATGGTGTGTGCCAATGTGCAACACCAATCGCAGTGGTGATCCGACTCAAGAGCCCTGCTTTCACCTTCTTTGACCGCTTTGAGCAAGAATTTCTTTCGCTTGTAAGCTCTGCATTGAATATCTCTCTATCCCAACTGGAGACGTGGCAATTAAATTGGGATGCAGCAGGGAAACGGCTAGAAATGACTCTTTTGATATTCCCTTTGAACTCCACATTTGATACAGCGGAATTTCAAAGTGTGTACAATGAATTTGCCAGTTGGGATCTGTCGCAAGGTTCCAACTGGTCTCTTTCTGCGATTGGGCCTTATGAGCTGATCATGTTTGGCACAGGTTGGTTGCTCTTTTCTATGTCACAATCATTATCACCATCATGATGCTGTTGCACAATTGCTGAAAACATATATTCTTTGATTAGAGGAGACATGGAGAAACAAGAACTAGGAGGGAACAATCAAGCTCATACAAATGGATCACTAACCATTTTTGCAATTGTATGGTTGCTTTTGGAATGTTGCAGCTATCCAAAGCACATCACAGGGAAAACGACTGTCAACTGGAAGCATAGTGGGCATTGTTATGGGTGCTGCTTTCTTTGCCTCAATCCTCGTGGCTTTTGCTACTTTCCTGATCCTGCATCAACATGGAAAAAAACGGAGAAGTTCTAGTGAGTGAACATCTCCTATTCTCATTGCTTTCCCCATGATTTAGATAAATTAAAATTCAAGTTGTGTTGATTTTTTTCTGGTGTTTTGAGATGCGAACTGGACCTGGATAAATACTTAGAAAACCTGGTTTTACAGACCTGAGAGTTTCTTTCTGTAACGTACTTGCCATGTGCTTGTTGCCATAGGCCCACTGTCTAGATTGGTAAACACCCAGAAAGAGAAAAGGACAGCAGTGTGAGGGAGTACGATTTCTTTCCTGTAACATGGAATGTTGTTTTTGGGTACAGTGGAGAGCACGCTGCCTCCAGGAATTAAGATTGCTGGAGTGAAAGCCTTCACTTTTGAGGAACTAGCAAATGCAACCAACAATTTCAGCCCTGAGAATGAGATTGGTCAGGGTGGTTATGGCAAGGTGTACCGTGGCACATTGGAGGATAATACTGTAGTTGCTATCAAGCGTGCACAGGAAGGATCTATGCAGGGTTCACATGAGTTCTATACAGAGATTGAGCTATTGTCCCGTGTGCATCACAGGAACTTGGTTTCTCTTCTTGGTTTCTGTAATGTCAAGGGAGAACAGGTCTGTAACTCATTTTTATCTGTCCATCCTTTCCAATCTGAATAGTCATCTTTTTCACCTGAATACTATCTATAGTGGGAAGAAAAATTTCATTGTCTCCACTGTCAACATTGTGTTCTATAAGTAGGGACTGTGAAACAGAAATCAAGAAGAGCAAGTGAGAAACCCTCTTTTTCCAGGTTTTTACGCTTGGCTTGTGCATGTACAGATGCTGGTGTATGAATTTATTGCAAATGGTAATCTGCGAGATCATCTTATGCGTAAGTACTGAAGCTGACAGTGGTTTGATTGCCATTCTTGATTTGAAGTTTAGCATAATAGGTGATTAGATGACTCATCTACGTACAATCTGGGAGACTTGAGAACACTCAAATCAGCACAAAGACAAGGGAGTCCCTAAGCTTGTGCCCCTCCTGTCTGTTGTTGATAGCAATCGAGATGATGGACTTTGCAACACGAATTCAAATTGCTCTGGGGACAGCACGAGGCATCCTCTATCTGCACAGAGAGGCAGACCCGCCCATTTTCCACTGTGATATCAAGGCCAATAACATCCTTCTTGATCAGAATTATAATGCCAAGGTTGCAGATTTTGGACTGTCAAGGCTGGCACCAGAACCTGATGCGGATGGCTCCACAGCAGGACCCATGTCCACCACACTGAAGGGCACTCCGGTGAACATCTCAACTACACACCCTTTTGTTTCATCCAGTATATTACAGTCAATCTGCCACAATATTGTGATGTATTGTAACATGGTGTGATCTAATTTGATGTTGTGAAGGGGTACATGGATCCAGCATACTTCATGACAAACAACTTTACAGACAAGAGTGATGTCTACAGCTTTGGCATTGTATTACTGGAGCTTATCACTGGCAGGATGCCAATTACACATGGCAAGAACATTGTCACAGTGGTACTATTCAATGGCACCCTCATATTGATCTGACAAGAATCTCTTCTTTGAAAATCATTTTTTACTTTGTATTCTATAAGATGCTCATGCTGATGCAATCAGACTTCAATCATCTGGAACCTAATTGGAGGTCATCCTGTCATGGGCTTTAGGGTCTTGAGAGTCTTATTGTCATTACTACTCTGCTGAGAAAGGTGTCTTCCTTCATCTGCATCGCTGTTGTTGAAGCACCTGTACTCCTGTAAATGTAGTGCAGGTGTCATTTCCTCACCAGAGTTACTGTCAAAGTCTGGGTGTTTCTTGAATTAAAGTGCTCTGATCAAGGTGCGGACATGCCACTTCTGGTCTTTCCTGGTGCAGGTGAATGAAGCACTGGAAGGGGACACAGTAGCATCAATGGTGGATCCTTGCATGGGAACTTCTTATCCTTCTGATGGGCTGGACCGTCTCCTTAAGTTGGCATTGTCTTGCTGCCAGGATGAGTATGATGCCCGTCCCTACATGATTGATGTAACACGGGAACTGGAGGACATCTGGCGGCTAATCGCAGCATCTTACCCCATTCCTCTTAACAAGGGATCTGATTCTCCCTCTGTTGATTTTAGGAGTATTGACATTGCCGGTCACAGCTCACAGACCTCAAGGGTGTCTAATGCTCAAGACATGTCATACTTGTCAGTGGAACATGTTGATAGTAGTGAGCAGATACATCCTCATCTATGGCCACGATGAAGAAGAGGAAAGAACCTTATGTTCACTATTCTGTTTCATAGCTTGAAGCTTGAACTCAAAGAAATGAAGCTTGACATGCCTCGGAGGATAGACAGGAAGTTTGTCAATTTCAAATTTTCCACACTTACAGAACAGTCTTCATTGTTAAAAAACTTCACAATATGCAGACTCTGCCCAGTCTTCACAAATTCTTTCCTCAGTGTGAATTTTGCCACTTGTTGGTTCCACAACTAGAATCTGGCAGTGAGAAAGAACTCATCAATCCATTTCAAATTGTCCTATTTTTTCCATTGGTGATGCCCCAATGGAACGTTTCAAAACCACTAACATCATCTTCAAGCTTGGCACATTCTTTGTTCACTAAGTTCATCATTCCTCCAGGAGCAAAAGATTTCCATGTTCAGTTCATCCTTGATCTTCAGATCAGCTCTGTTCACCTCTTGCACATTCTGCCAGGTGGGCTCTATTCCCTTGAAAGATTTTTTTTGGAATTGTCACCGATTCCTCCTGAAGTAGCTGTTTGCTGTGAGTATGTTCACCATCTGTCTAATGCTCTGCCTCACGACTCTTAATTCATTAGAGGTACTCATGGAGTGTTGATAGGACAGTTTGAGCTACCATCTTGCCCCCCACCCATCTCTTCATCGGGATCTATTCATAGAGTGAAACCAATCCATTTGTTCTAAAGCTGGTTCCACACTATCAGCCAAGAGAAAAAAAAACTCATAGACAAACTGATCTAGTGTTACCTAACCATGTTACATGGTTCCATCTTTTCTTATGATTTTGTTTGAATATTACATGATGAGCTGCTTGATCACTTGATCAATTGAATGTCTACTTGTTGCCTCCATGAATGTGCTTCTATTTTGGCTTTGGAATTATGTGGAGTACATGCTCTTCGGTTTTTTCTAAACCAGTT
>Ga0209208_10003758_pt1 | contig 21710 bp, 16 predicted proteins | sample S1TSphfallax_3_FD_187694 | JGI IMG/M metagenome (GOLD analysis project Ga0209208, IMG submission 187694) | Host-associated microbial communities from peat moss isolated from Minnesota, USA - S1T2_Fd - Sphagnum fallax MG (SPAdes) (version 2) | ecosystem: Host-associated > Plants > Peat moss >...
TAACTCTTTGGGAATCTGGGTCGTTGGATTGGACCCACACCCCACGCCGGGCCCGTTCTGTGACGGACCCGAGCTCCGTCACAGACAGACAGACGGACGTAGTGAATTTATATATAAGATTAAGTTCCATTCAAATCAAAATATTGAATGACATTACGTGTAACTTGAATTGAATTGAATTCAAATTATTCTTAAATTGAATTAATTTTTTTAAATTTAATTCAAATACATTGAATGAAATTAAAATTCAATTGATTGAAAATGGGATGCAAATTGGTGCAAAAGATGTTGAAAATTTCTCATGATTATGGTGTTGAAAAGAAAAAAACTCTAAAAAGATGCATATAGATATATATATGAAAATACACCTTTTCATTCCTCTTTGCTTAGGAATGGGTTAAACAAATTCCAATTTGGAGTTATCATCCACAAGGATGACTTATGGAATCTAAAGTTGCTTTACTTAAATCAAGTTCATTGAATCTTCATCATTGGAATTAAATAGATGAAATTGATTTCATTATGAAATTGCATGAGTATCTAAAAACATATTCAAATTTAATTTTTAGTGTAATTGGAGAACACCTTATTTAGCATCACTTTTCATCCACAAAGGGTGGGCATTTTGAAAAATGTAATGCTTACTTTTACAAATGTTTCCTCTTTTGAAAGGACCAAGCATTACATTTTTAAAAATGCCTGCCCTCCTTTAAATTTGTTTTTCCCATGAGATGTGTGTATTTGTTGGGTGTCATTAGGATTTATATTTGTTAATTTTAGTTTTGGGAATAGGTCTTTACACTCAATAAAATCCTCGACAATGGACTTCACTAGATTTGGGCATGTGTTCAATTTCATCTCACATGGACCCTTATTTTGGTAAAGCTTGCTACCTCGTGCTTTACCCTACACATACTAAATCATACAGCACAAGATGTTGCATATACATGTCTATATTTGTGTGACATTATTTTAGACAAGTTGAAGTTGGGGGCAAGTAGTTCAGGATTTGGGTTCCAATTGAGAAGGTGTGGGTTCAATTTCCTCGTATGACAATGAGCTTCATGATTAATTACATAGTCGAATTGGACACAAGTTGTGGGTTCAATTTCCTCATATGACAATGAGCTTCATGATTAATTACATACTCGAATTGGACACTTGTGATGTGTATGAATATAATGAAATTGCACTCATCACTTTTGTCATGGCATATTCGATTACATGAACACATACACTTGTGATGTGTATGAATATAATGATATTGCACTCATCACTTTGAGCATGGCATATTTGATCACATGAATGCACCGACTCGGTCGAATTGCCCAAAAGAATAAATTTCATGGTAAGGGTCCCAATGACATGACATCAAACCTTTATAATAAAAGCAAAATTTTAATTTTTTTGACAATCCAATCATGTCAAAGATTGTGCATATAATATTCTATGCCATGAGTGAAATTATGAGTCCAGTTCAACTATGGAGTCTCATAATCATGTGTGTCGCAAATGATTACAAATAGATCTACCTTCTTGGCCTAATGTCCTAGGCATGGTTCTTGTGCAAGTGTAGCATTGAAAGCCAGAGTAGTCATTTGCTTGATGCAATTTTGTATACATTGCATGATAGGATACAATCTTTTGTATTCTGACTTGTGTAGTTATTACTGAACTAGAGGTTCACTGACTTGTGTAATTACTACTGAATTATGTAATTGAATACAAAAGATTAGTAAGAACTTTAGGCCCTACAGAAAACATGGATCACTAGAAGGCAACATGCCATCAACAAAATGCAAGCAAGTTCTCATATCTTTGAGAAAGCTTAAGTATTGCCAGGAACTACTGTCACAGGGGTTTGTACTTACTGATGTTGAAGAGGAGAATTGTGCAGACAAACAACTCTAATGGATGAACATGAAAAACTTTCATAAACATTCTAGCAACTTGGTTGCTGTACATCACAAGAATAGCCACAAGGAGTACTATTGATTTGAGTGTGCTGAACAGTAGAACAGTAGTCCTTGCCTTTGTCTATTTTGTATCTCTATTCACATACTCTAAATCTCTTTGCATGTGTCAATACATTTCTTGAGACTGGTATACTGCTTAGGGCTGCTCTTTGTACAAAAACAAACGTCCCAACAAGATGAACATTTCCCCCACATCTATGCTCTCATGGAATTGAACAAAGAGCTTTGTGGGTCTGTTAGATCATATTCACTTACTTTGCAGCAAGGAGTTACAAGTACTGCATAACCAAGTCTGCACTTTCATTGTACCTGCAATGGCATCAGTGACACAAAAGTGAATTGCAAGTATCAGATTGATGAGAAGGTGAGTGAGGAAAGCAAGTTAAAACGGATCATGGATTGGTACTTCCTTGAAGGTTAGAGTCAGGTGAATCTTGTATACTGGATCAGCATAACATCATTGGGCACCTACACCATCCTGTTGTAAAATTATGCCAATGGTAGAATTCTATGACAAACAGCACAATACCCTTGATGTGTGAGGAAGATATTACTGGAACATCTACATTAGCAAGATGGCAAGACTGAGAAGAGGCCAGCATCTTCTACATGCCGCATTCACTTTCAAGTTGTTGAACCTTTTCAAAAACTCTGGTTGAATGATGTTCTGCACTGTGAGATGATTCAATTCAGATACAAGAGTAGAAAGATGTGTCACAATAGATGGGACTGAAAGCACACCTTTTAGCATCTTTCCAGAGCATTCCATACACAATCTTCCTCAGCCTGCCAGTAGATAATTTGCGAATACCCCACTTGTTGTACATTTGATAACGCTCTCGTCTACTGGCATGTGTTGCAATGTTGGTGTAGATAATATCCCTTTGTTGTTTCACAAGCTCCTTCAGCATCTCCCGATTCTCCAGTCTTTCTAGGAGTCTCTCAATGCTCTGGATTTCCCATGCAATTGTAGGTGGGCCATGAAGCGGTGGCACATCATACGCCAGTCTGACCTGTGACATCAGTGGCATAGTTCATCACCAAACAAGTAGGATAGTGGTATGGAGGGATGCATAAGAATTTTCATAACACAGCAAGTGTGAAAATTCCACAAAATGCTGGTGGCCTTTCATGTTGCAAAGGCAAAATAATTACCTCATGACTGAGGAGGTTGGGGTCTGCAACTAGCTGCTTATATTTCAGTGCCCTTGTCAGGAGGTCCACACATTGCTCATCCCATAGTTTACATAGACCATCGAGGGATGGCGAACAATGGCCTGCTGTGCCTCTTAGGCCACAGGCCCAAGTGCATGATGAAGATGCAGATCGCCGTAAAGTGGCCTCAGCTTGACTCCGGGGTGTGATGGGGAGTGGACCAGAAAAGTTATCCAAGGTGAGGCATTGTTTATTGCTCTGTTTCTCCAATTTGTCAAAAGTATTTTCTACCCAAGGCTCACCCTTGGGAACACAGTCTGGTGATTCACCAACATCACTTTTTTGCAGCTTGCTCTGTTTCTCCAATGTGTCAGAAGTATTTTCTACCCAAGCCTCACCCTTGCGAACACAGTCCGGTGATTCACCGAGATCACTTTTTTGCAGCTTGCACAGTGATGAATCCTCACATGTGAAAAGTGCCTGCTGATAATTTGTGGGTGTTCTCTGGAGCAAAATTTGTGGCACACAGGAGGGTTAGAGCAGTGACAACCAGCCTAATCTCTGCAAGATGTGCACATATTTGTGACACATTCCTACTCATTCCATGTCTAATACAGATTGTACCACCAGGGTTCAATCAGGTCAATATGGTCAATAAATGGTTGCAATGATATACTCACTGGACATGTAATGCAATCAGCACATGGAGTCTGCTCTAAAGAGGATACACTGCCTCTGCTATCAACAATTCATGGCATGGAAAGCAGCCAACAACTCATATGAAAATTCTTCACCTTCTCAAGAGATTCAAGTAGATCATCAGTGGCTGACCGGACATTTGCTGTTGATACTGTGCTTTCACTGTCAGAGTCACACCCAATGGAGAAATCAGGAGATGGTATGACTTGGCTCTGCAGGAAATACTTCCTGGAAATGGACATAGATTGCGTGCTGGAAATTTCCTGTTCATACATAGCATGGAAAGTGGTCCCTTTGGATATTTTGACTGAGCATTGGGAATCTGGTGAAGAGGGATAAGGACAGCCATTTCCTGGCAGGCTCTCAATGTCAATCTCACTGCATGACAAGGGCATATCCTCATTTGATCTGCTAGTTTGATCAACATCTGAGGCAGTCTTTGCAGATGATAGTTGTCTGTGTGATGAAATTTGTGGCTGCTCTTCTCCATGCTTATCAGAGTTGCAGTCTGGCTGAGAGTCAATTCTAGCATAAAATTGGTCAGATGGTGCACTGACCATTGAATCTGCCAGGATTGATCGTGAGCACTCTGACTCAATATTGGGTATCTGCTGCCAGAGACTCAAAGATGGCACCATTGATGTCCCAGGTCTGACATCAGCTACCAAAACACTTGAGCCATCATGCTGCTCTGTTGTCTTGACTGGAACTTCCCCATAAACAGCCGCAATCTCTGTGTGTGATGTTGGCCTGTGATAACTGTGACTCCATGGGGTGTTGGGTGCCCATGGATTTTTACTTGAACATGCTTCTGGAAGAGGAGATAAGCTTTCTGATATCCCATCAGAGTGATTCTGGAATCTGTCTTTCAATTCTCCGGTATTTTGGCGTCCATCTCTAACTGGTTGCAGAGAGCCTTTCAACTCATACATGCCTGCAGCAGTTTCAAGAAGCTTATTTTTCTGCAACAGGTCACATTCTGATTGCAGAGCAACAATACTTGGTTGTGATACAGCTAGATTAGTCTGTGTAACATTACACCTGGTGTTGTCTTCTAACATCTTGTTTGAATCAGATTCTTGTGCACAAGTAGTATGGTGACCCACACTGGAGGCAATTAATTTGACTCCAGCTGTATACTGGGGTAATCCATTAGCTGTAATATCTTGAAGTTTGTCTTGCTTCCCAACATGAAAGTAAAGCTTCCTTGCAGGTTTTCTGGAGTTTCCTTTTATCTGGACTGTAGCTTGAGAAACCGAGCATGAGTCAAGGGTCCCTGTGAGTCTTGGAGCACTGGCTTGCAAGTTTGTGGTTCCTGATGAAGATAGTGCATTTGCCCCTGTGTGCAACAGCTTTGCTAGCTCCTCTAGAAGTTCCTCCTCCATAGCAGGGGAGAGAGGGGATTCCACCTCACAAGTGTGACCAACCAGTGGTGTCCTGTTACAAGGTGGAGTTGTTAAACCCACTCCAATGTCTGAGGATGCTGACAGTTCATCAATTTGAGGGGTTAGGCCAAAACATCTTTCTGATTCACCTGCCAAGAGACCAGCAGACACTGGGAAGCATTCAAGGCTGCCTGCAGCTCCAAGTGATTTCTTCGCATTGATAGAGGGAGCTTGAATGCAACCACCATGTGCTGACATACTTTTCACCTCTGTTGAGTTCCACCAGCTGCTGGGAATATCAACCTGCCCAAGATCTTGACACCGGCTTCCAGACTGTGGAAGATTATCATCACATTTTCCCTTGATGGGAACTCGGATCTTCGAAGAAGGGGATAATTTGCAGCTTCCAGCAGCTACGGAAATCCATTCTCTTGTAGGTGAAAGGGGCCATTCTTCTAAATGGTTCCCTTTCAAAGCTACTGAGGGAAATATCTTAATTGTTTCAGTTGGACTACCATACAAGTCCACAGATGTGGGTTCCCTTCTGTCTATCATTGGAGGAATTGTTCCAGTCTCTAAAACTGTCTGGTTCCAGACCTGGAGAGGTGAAGAAAGAACAGTTGGGCCTTTGTCTTTCAGTTTTTCATCAGGCAATTGGGGAAAGCTAAAAGAAAGTGCATCTGCAGAGAGTGCAAGAGAGAATTCACTATTTATGTTTGCCATGTGTGCTACATTGTCTATGTCAGTAGTATGGAATAACTCCATGCTCTTGTCACCAGTTGGATTTCTGCTAAATCTGTCTCCTTCTGGTGCAAGAAAAAAACTTGTTGCCAATTCCATCAAGATCTCATCTTTCCTTTTTTCTGAGACGTTGATATCATAAAGAGAATCAACTGGTGACCTAGGCATTTCAAGCAAACACCCCCCTGCAACACCTGCAATATCTGAAAGAGTCAGACATCCATCCCACAGCAGCAGTTTCTGATTATCCAGCTACTGAGCATTGTACAGCAATACCAGTCCCCTGATTTCCAGCTCTCTCTTCTCTGAAGGCCACATTGAAAGGACAAATTGAAAAACACTAACCTGCTGCAATCAGAGATAGTGGTTCAATTGTAATACTGTTTGACAATACAGAGAGCCACACTGACCAAGTTCATGCAACTCTGCATACCTGGTTCTTCTGGTAGCCTGCTAGGATCTCCAGTCATTGCATCAAGAGATGGGTAAATTCTTTGATGAGCATCAGTTCGTGCATGATGCTCATCCAAAACTTCTTGGTCCTTCTCAATACCAGAGTTTGCCAATATCATTATAGCTCCCTGGGCCTTTTGGCTCAGGCATTGCCTCCACCACTTTTGGATGAGCAAAACTACTCTCTGAACCCTTTGGTACCACAGTCGGGCCACATGCATTCGCCAAAATGCCTGCACACAAAATTTCCACAAGAGTCTGAACCATATTAGCACTCTGCAACAGGACAACTGTAATGTATAGCAAGGTTCCTGTTAGAATGATCAGAGTACAATCACAGCACACCTGTTGGAAAACTAACCTGAAGGAGTATTGCCGCTTGGTGTTGTTTTGCTGACTGAGGAAATGTCCAGTAGCCAAAGTGGAGCATGCTCTGCAGTGATGTATGTTTGGAGCTCACATCGGTTGTCAATTGTCTGCTTTTTACTCTGTGCACTATAAAAGGTGACAATTGCTTGCTGTCAGAACCTCTTGATGAGATTTTACGACTGCCTGCCACCCTATGAACCCTTACTTTTGCAGACCGTTGCAGTTTCCTTTTGTGATGCAGTGTGGAGCCTCGATTTGCTGTGGAAAGAATGACTGGTTTGTCTGATTTAATTACAGCAAGCACCCGCTTTCTGTCCAGTTGACTCAGCTTCTTAATTACATCTGCAAACCAGACTTAATTTGTCACTTCCAAAGCTGCAGACATTTTGTCAACAGAAAAGGTACATACGACAAATAAGAACAGAAGAGGCACAACTCTCATCATTGTCGAATCATTGAGCACTGTAATGAGATCACAGCAAGAAGCAAAGTGTAAGTTTACCAGTCTTAGAGCTGTTTTTGACAACTGAAAGTTTTTCTAAACATTGCAGAGCTCCAACTTTAGCATTGGTACAAATGACTTCACGGGGTTCATGCTGCTGCAAATGGCTTGACACTTTGCTCCAGTAGCACACAGTCTTTGCCATTCCACATCCTTGTGGTCCTCCTGGTCATAGAACATGCAATCTTGAGAGAGTCAGTTCGTTAAGCAATCTACAGCTTGAAGGTCAAATCCATTGCTAGACTCTACCAATGGTGACCAGATTGCTTACCATTGTGTACCTTTGCAAGTGTCTCCCAGTCACCTTTGACTAAGGCATCTGGGCAGTATTTAAGCCAATAGGCTATCACAGTGTTCTCTGCATGCTCCAAATCCCTGTTTCAACCCAACTCTATCAGAAATTTTCAGCTGCATCATCATGCTACGTTCTGTTGCAGAACTCCATCCACCTCAGAAATTTGAATCTGCAAAGGGATTCCCTAGCAAGGAAGGTTAAAAAAGAACTTTGAATGAAAATAGTCTGGATCTTGAAACAGAAAAGTCAGTGTGCATGCAGTCCCTGCAGCAGCAGTGCTTCCTGCACATAATAAAGTAATGAAAACAGACAGGCACAAAGGCAGAAACTCATCCAAGAAATCCATACCGGCAAAGGATCCAAGCATATGCCTTCTTGTGCTTCCATGCATCCAGATGATAAAGCTCAGATATCTGGAGGGGTCCAATACTAAGCCCATTGTCACCATCAGGACAATGAAGATGGTTACTTGACTCCACGAACCGCAAGGCATTCAAGAGAGGCTGAACCGTACGCCTGCAGTCATTCAGTTTCTTTTGATTCTTTGCCTCTACCAAGAGGTCTAACCCAACAGATTTCACGCTCTCCCATGTATTCAGCTGTCTCCTAATAGAGACCATCCTTGTAGCTCAAACCCTGGACTCTTTGCCCCAAGTTCCCTTTCTTCTTTTCAGTGGACTGAGGGGCAGCCTTCAGATGCCTAACCATAGCACATCATCTTCCCTGACTGCTCTCTGCAGCTTTTGAGTGACTGGAAAAGTCAGACACCATGAGGACTGCCAGAAGCAAACATTGCCAGTCATAATCAAAAGATCTTATGGCTCAGGCAAATGTATGCACACCCAATATCTCCAATGGCTCTGCCACTTAAACGTACACAGAAGGCAGCTTCTCCAATTGACTGCTGCATAGAATTTTGATGTTGATCCATCCCACTGTTTCCCAGAAAGCTGGATTGAGCTGGAGGACAAGACTGCACAGGACAGATCCTTTCCACACAGCCAGGACCTACTGTAAGAAGAGGACTGTACACCTTGTTGAATTCATTTTAGAGCATTGCTACAGTCATGGTGCAACATCACTGGACATGGGTGCAGATGTGTACATAATTGCTCCACCTGCAAAGGACCTGTGACTTGGTCATGGGGGAAAAACTATCAGTCCTTTGAAAATGGTAATGTGACAGCTGAAGAGTTGTGGTGACTTAGTTTCTCATATCAATGTCTACCAGAGGAAAGGAACTAAGAGACATGAGACATCACAGCAGCACCAGCAGCCAGATATTGCTGAGGAAATCTCCTGTAACACGTGCAAGAACCGGCAGTGGAAGCAGCTTTTGCGCTCACGATCTTTCAAGGACATAGAGAGAATACAACGTCTTGGATCTCAAAAAGAGAAAGACTGTTTCTACTTCCTTCGCAGTTACTAAGTGACATTGGAAATAGCAAAAGCGTGGGAACTCCGAGAGACGACAATCAACCGTGAGAACAAGACAAGAAACGCTGCAAGCCTGATCACGCGACAAGGAAGCAGATCTTTGCAAAATTGAGCATACAATGCAGCCAAGCTTCAACACGGTGGTCTCAAGAAACGAAATTGACACAAATCTGATCAATAAACTTGCTGCCAAAACAAAACAAGAAACAGAAACAAAAAACCTTTTTGTGGAATCCAGAAAAAAAAAAAAAAAAACACTTCTGGAGCAAGAAGAAGAGCAGTACTGGACAGGACCTGAAGCAAAATGCGAAGTTCAGACACACTTACAAGTTACGTCCAAAATGCGCATCAAAGTCCGCCTTGATGATGTCCCTCCACCGCACGACTAACGGCAGTTTCAGCAATTTTCTGAAACTTTCTTGCGCGAAGGTCCAACGTACATCGTACAACACTGACTCTTTGTACTCTTGTGGTAGACTTAGTACTCTTCTTGTGTCGGAGCGGCTGCTGCTGCTGCGATGATGGAACAAACAAAAGTATGGATTTAATAATAGAGATCATCAGACAACACAAAGCAAAGCAAAGGGGGCAAAAAACACGCAAGGACAGAAAACGAAGACGATGTCGAAGAGACCAAATCAAAAGAAGCAAAAGTACGCTCAAAAAAACTCAAAGAAAATGCACAAAACACAAGAAACTCAGAAAACAACGCACAAGAACACGAAGAAGAAGAAGAAGAAGAAGAAACTGGACAAGATCAGCAGCAGCAGTCGTCACCACGAAAAGAAACGGAAGGGAAAGAAAAGAAGGAAAGGGGAAAAAAAAGGGCAAATCACAAAAAAGAAAATCCAAAACAGAATCAGAAACATGCGGCTTACTTACTTACTTACTTACATGGGGGGTAAGTTGTAATTCTGGCCTGTAGCCAAATTTGACCTGTAGCCAAATTTGGCTATGTTAGGTAATTCCTCTATATCTTGTGGATGATTTGCCACTGTGGTAGAACTCTGCTTCCATTATGGCAAGTTCAAACCAACAACAGTTTATAAAACAGGAAAATGAGCGGTTTTTATTTTTATTTTATTTTTGTAAATTCCAATTTTGTGAGCTACTTGGACTGGTCAATCATCCATAAGAGGAATGAGCCAAATTTGACTAAAGAAAAAATGAAGGGTTTTTATTTTTATTTTTATTTTCCCTTCCCCCATTTTTGTGAGATAGGTACTTGGACTGGGAAATCATCCACGAGAGGAATGACCCAAATTTGACTAGAGGTCAGAGGGGAAAGTAGAGCATGCTTAGAGTCATATGCTTTGTTGTGACGACCTTGAGGATGGCACTGGCTAAATATGGTAGCTTCAAAGACTTTTTTCCCCCTCAAAATATGGCGACTTCAACACAATTTTCCCAAAACAATCCTTTGTATCCTTTTCACTGAATTTTATTTTATTGTTAAAAAAATTCCCTTTTCTTACAGTGTGAAATTTTGGTCAAAAGAACAACACTGAACTCAAGGTTTCCTTCCACAGTAACTGACTCACATCAGGTGAAAATTCGTTAAAAAAGTGGGGCCAAAATGAAAACTACAATTGTTTGAAATTTCCTCAAAATGTGGGACCAAATGAGAACTACTAATTTGCAATTGTTTTGAAAATTCCTCAACATGTGGGACCAAATGGGAAAAACTACAACATTGTTTGAGAATTCCTTAAAGTCCGGGACCAAATAGAAAACTCCATTGTTCTGTTGTCTCTCCCTTGCATGCAGAACCAACAACAAAATGAGCCATTACAGACACACACACACACAAAAAAAAACTCAACTCACTATTGTCTGGGGAATTAATAATTAATACCAAGTTGATGAAAAAGAAACCACAATTGCAAAAACAACAAGGCATCACAAACACGCTGGCTGGCCCTGCCAATAGGTAAAGATGTTGTACATCTACACTTTCACCAACAAAAACTGGTTCACCTAATGTGAAACTAATTCTAATAAGGCAATACTATAGGTGAGCCTCTATGTTGTTAGGTATTAGTTTGAGAAGTGGGTTTGATTGGTGTTTTGTAGAATTGCTATCTTTCAAGCTAACCCATCTTGCTTGACAGTATTTTGGAGTTTAATGTAATTCTCTCCCACTTGAGAATTCAATCTGAGATTGCAAATTATCAACCCTAGTTATTATGTGTCTTCAGGTGATGATTTTTTTAATTTGTGTGATTTGTTATTACTCCAAGTATAGCCATGGCAATAGTAGGTTGGTGAAAAGCCAACTAAAACTTATTTAAGATCAAACTCCCAACCCAAAAAGAAGGAACCTAGGTAGATTAATATCTTAATTATTTTGCTTTGCAAGGAGAAAGGAGATTCCTAGTACATAGTTTAAAAGGAACTCCCATATTCTAGACTTAGTCTTGAAAATGGGTTCTGGTTTTTAAAATCCCATTAGCTTCTTTCATCTATTGTGAGTGACAACCCAGACAATGGATTTTAATTTTAAGGAAGGAGGGGATTTTGTACTACTTTTGGAAGTTTTACCTTATTAAAACTGGTTTCACATTAGGTGAACTCGTTTCTTTGGTGAAAGTGTTTAGACTGTTTAAATTGGAACAGATGTTTTTTTGGGTGTTCAGAGTGTGGACACAGTAGGTAGATGTACAACATCTTATTTATTGGCAGGGCCAGTGTGTTTGTGAAGCCTTGTTGTTCAATGTACTCAGCTATTACTGAATAGTAGGATATTTCTTGGATCTAAGGATTAATAAATAAAATTGGTGCTAAACTATCACCATATCCAGTGTTTTTCTTCCTCCCAATTCTGTGGTGTAGCCACATTGGCAAATCACTCACAAGAGGAATTAACCAAATTTGGCTACAAGTTACAGATGAAAGTAGAAAGAAATTAAGAATGCTACTATATTCTTTTGGCAACATGCTAGAAGAGCCTATTGCGTAAATATGGCAATTTTCAGAAAAATCAATTGCTCAAAATCTGCCAACTTTGGTGCATTTTTTCATGAGATTCCTTTGTATAAGTTGCACTGGATTTTTTGGGTTGTCAAATGATGAAAATTTGCCCCCCAAAAAATGCAAGTTGCATATATACATGTATGACTATTACTCACTGGTTCAATGCTATGGATGTTGGTCGTTCACTTGAAAAAAAACCAACTTGCAACATACCATGGTAGCATTACCATTCCAACAATAATTAAAATATTTTCAATAAATGTCAATTTTTTCTCAAAAAATCAGCTGCTGCTCACAATGCTGAAAGTTTTAAAAATTTTGTTTGACATTACTATTAATTGAAAGGTTGGCAAGTGAATTTTGTTTGACATAAGCTTGTCCGAAAGGTTGGCAATGCAATGTGTCTACTTATGTATTGCAAAATTACTTGGCATTTATTTTTTCCACCTCACCTGTAAGAATTTTCTTGAATTTTTTTTCTTTCTTATTTATGAAAGTGAAAAAAATGAAAATATATATATATATATTGGTCAAGTAGATGCCAAAACAGTAAAGGTACTACTACTACTACTACAACTGCAATCATTCATACCAAGAGGAGAAAAAGAAGGATCCAGAAAATGTATCAAAATATGCATGATTGTACTACCTTATACACTATTGTCAGATTTGACATTAATTAATTGAAGAGATGGAATGTTGTTGAAGTTCTGGATAAATTTGGAAGGGCAAATTGTTGTTGAAAGTGTAAAAAGACTCCCAAAATCACATTTGCTGAATTTACTGAAAATTCAGGAAATTGCTATATGAAAATAGAAAAAAGAAAAAAGGATTTATCAACATGTCACAAAAATGCAAACACAAAGTACTTGTAATCACATGAAATTTTGGAAAATAAAATATAAAAAATTTGTCATGAAAAAATGGATTTGAGAAATCTGACAAAAGAACCGTAAGATTGATAGTTGAGAAATTTCAAGATACATTATTGTGTTACAACATGTGCAAGGAACTTGGAAAATGGAGAAGGGTTAACAAAAATGGTTGCAATGAGCACCAACCATCCAAATCTCAAGAAGCGGCACCATGTGCTGAAACCATAGAAAAACCTTTCTTTTAACTAGAGGAGGCGAATGCTTGCTTGTGTTGTTGAAAATTAATCCATTTCTGCACATGGGGTGTCAAATCTGCACCATTGAATACGTATTTAGTGCATACCAATTCTGCTCATCATGTAACTGCCACACCGCGCCACACCGCCCCTTTGCCCACCTCTCTTATAAGGGAATGTAGTAAAGCACTAAAAGACCTAACATTCTTTTGATTTCTTGTATGACGTCGTTTGTCATGCAAACGATAGAAGATACGGATAAAATCGTGTGCTATGTGTAAGTTGTTTTTTATACCCGTTTATGTTACCAGCAATTTTTAATTCTTTCACAATTGGTAAATAAATACTCCCCTCGTCCCTCTCATCTGCCTGAGGACTGACTGACCTCTCTTGTCCTACTCTTGTCCTATACAAAAGCTTTTAAGGATTTAACCTGACCAAAGGTGGGGTTGCAGATGCTCATTGTCCTCATGCTCAACCCCGTTGTTGCAAACAAACATTTTCAAGTTAAAAGTGTAGTTGGAGGTCAGCTTATATCTGTGAATTTTCCTCCTAGAGGGATCTTATGCCCTGCTTATATGTGTAAGTTTGAAGTAGACATAAGAACAACCTTCCCCTCCTATGCCTTGTGATCTATCTATATCTAGGTTCATGATAGTCTTCATGATAGTGTTTTGTCTCATGCTTTATGATCGGTAAAGCCCATGAATGTGGGATGTACCCATCACAGCCTTGGCTGAAAATCTTAGTGTAATTTAATGGACCTCCTCAACTAAAATTTATCATCCCATGTCTAGGTGCAACTGGGGAGACTTTCTGTAATTTTCTTTGAAGGGGGGAGTTTTGCTAGGATGTAGCCCCAACCACCTACATAATGCATCTCAATTCATCTCAACTAGGGTTTCTACATCTACCGTTCAACACATAGTGAATTAGAACTTTGTATTCCACACAATGGTTTTGGTTGCCTTTGGAGTGTGATGATGAACTATAGAGCTAAACTAGGTGCATCCATAGTCACAAATGTTGTGAAAAATACCAAGCAAGATATAAGGTCTAGAAGTAAAGTAAAGGGGGTATTTTTATTGAATTATTTTTTCTCACACACTTAGTGACATTTGAACATACATTGTCTACCCTACTAAGTGCCAAACAACCACCTTCTAGATTCTATTCATCACCTACTCTATGGTTTATTGTTCAATTATGCAAATCCACCCCAATTCCTTTCAACCACTCTATTTCCTTTCAACTGTAGTTCATCAATAGTGTATTGTCCAAATCTACCACTAATCATGGGCTTCAAAACTTATGGTCACAAAATTCCAAGTGTTTGGAAAAACCTAACAACTTAATGTTTGTGGGTTAACACCATTTTGGTGCTCAAGAGGAGGCAAATGAATTGTTTGAAGGAGGTAGTTGTTTGGTGAAAGGGTCAAGTTGTGAATGTGAGTGAGAGGACCCATATGTGAGTGAAACTTTTTGCACAAACCTTACAAGCTTGCATTATTTTTATGTGCAAAGCTTGTATTTGCATTTCGTTCATATTTCAAGTTAGAAATTTTCTCTTTCTCATGAAAGCTTTTTTTGTTAAGTTCTTACCTCTTTCACCATGCCCCTTGTCCACATTCTTTTTGTAGGCCAAGGAGCTTCTTTTAGATGTGGCAACAATGCATAAACTTCTTCGTATGCTAGTGATATTGGTCTTCAACAACAACATTGCAACTCATCTTGGTGATCACAATTTCTTTTCTTTCTTGCATCACTCACTTTCTTTATTGCATTGCCCATTCCTTCTCTATGAACAAGTTTTTTTCAGGATTGTACTTTCTTTTACTTTCAAGCTTTTTTTCTTGAAGGTCTTTTTCTTTTGCAAATTTTTCTTTTTCCTAATTGTTCACTCATTCTTTCCTAGTTACTTACGCTTTATTTTCTAGCCATTCACAATCTTGTCTTAGCAATGACAAATATCATTTTTTTTATTAAAAGAAAATTTTGTTTACAACCAAATTTTTAAATTAAAAAGTAATTACAAATGACATTTTTTAGATGCAATCAACACTTTTTAGTTGCAAAAAATGGTTGCAAATGATTGTTTGTTTTCTAGTGCTCTTGGTTGTTCACAATATTATTTTGGCAATCACCCAAATTGATTTTCTTTTAGTCATTCACTATCTCTCTTTTGATCATTCACAATTCCATCTTGATAGTCACATAATTGATTATTTCTTGGTGATTCATGATTTTTTTCCTAGTTGCTCATAATCATGTATTAGAAGTTTAGTCAATTCTTGCTTATAACATCTTTCATTTTTTTTAATTTCATATATATATTTTTAAAGTTCATACACTCCTTACAAGTTTCTTTTAAGTTATCTTTCTCCTAGTTGTTCACTCTCTCTTTTGGTTGCTCATTATTTTTTTCAACAATCATAAGGCAATTGATTTTTTTGCAAGCTTGCATTTTATCTCTCTTCTAGCAACCACAAATTCAATCCCATCTCAGCTGTTGCAATGATCTTGGTTGTTGTGGTGCATAATTTTTATATTTTTCCTTTGCAAGTTCTTATTCTCACACAATTTCTATTCTTCAAGCTTTTTTTAACGATCATGAACTCTCTTGATAATCACAATTCTTTCTTTCTCTTGCAAGCTCTACTTCAAATTCATGCAAGTCTTGTTTTTCTTACAATTTGCATCTCTTACTGGTTTTAACTAGGTGGTTCTACTATGGGGATATGATGCAAGTGTTGGAGTGAAATAGATGTGTTTCCTAGTGTAAAACCCGCCTACCCCCCTCTTCCCTTTCACTCCCAAAGGTTTAACAAATTTAATTGAACCTTGTAGGAACATGTCCTATTATTGTCAACCTAACTTATGTTAATTGTTTAACCTCTTTTTGAGCTTGTGATTTAAAGTTTAGTTTATATCCTTTTAGTATTGTTATGGTTATCTCATTGGTATTACTTGAATGTTGTAGTGCAGTTGATCTCCATATTCCCTCATGATTGTAGGAAAACATATTGTAAATATGTTATGTATCAGCTTTCAATGTTCCTTTGAGCAATGCATTTAGCCATAATCTAAGTATTTCTCGCCCTTCAAGCCTTTTTTTTTTTCTCTTTTCTTTCATTTGTTGTCCTTGATTTGGTTTATTGTTTCCTTTTCCATGGCCTTTTTTATAAGATTCCTATGTAGTCATTAGATGTGACCACATGGGATTATCAATAATCCATTAAGGGTTCTTTGCCTTTGGTTGTCTATGTAAGTAGGCATGGTAATGTTAGTAGGTTTGTAAATGACAAGTTTTCAATGTTCTTCACCTTATTTTGCAACTCTTGCAGAGGTTTTCCATGTTCATAGTCCAAGTCAACCAATAGATCATCACCTTCTTGAATTTCTTCAATGGTAGTTGGATTCCTTGGCATCTCCACATAGTACATTTGTGTGAAAAAAGGTTATCAAAATCTTTCCCATCTATTACAACACTTGTTCCTTCAATATTTATGGGGAATGTAACAATAGACTTCCCCCCCATCTAGGACTACCATTAGTTTTATCATTAGAATTATAATTTTGCTCATTTTTTTAAATGTTCTTTCTTGTTGTATACATTCCACTAAACAAATCATTTTTCATTCATTGTGGTAAGGTTTAGGATCCAAATTCTTAGGCTCCTGGATCTAAAGTTGATATTATCTTGGGTTAGTGTTTTGTCCAATGTTGTATCTACCTAGATAACCAACTTGATCTTGTTTGATTATAAGTATTTATTTTTAATCATTGCATTTTTTAAAAAAAAAATTTAAATGTTGTCTTGAAAGGCTTGAAATAAGACAAATATAAAAGTTGTGGTGTGTGTGACATATGACTTGGGAGTGTGACCATATTTAATTCAAATGCATGTGCATTATCTATTGCTTTTAAAGTGCCATGAAATCCATGCCCATCTAGAATTGAAAGATGTGATTTATTTGATAACCCATTTAGTAAAAATTTCTTGAAAAACCCTAGGAATTCCTTGAAAAAACTTATAGTCATTTAAATTTTTTTCTACATTACCATATAGGTCCTTGGCTTGCACTTGTTGATAAAATCATGATCTCATAGTCTTTCACTTCTAAAAATGTACATTCATGGTTGATTACATAGTTTATAGTCAACCATTCCTTGGATTTAGGGATGATGATATAAACTTGTTATGAAACCCACTTAACTAAAATGAAACCTCCACATGGTTTGCAAACCTCCACATGGTTTGCCTATTTGAATTTTTATCTTGTCTAAATTCTAAATGTGATTTAATTTGTACTTGTGTTGATTGTAAAATGTTTACAATTTTGATAGGAGTTGTAGGATTGGCTAGTTAAACCTTAGTCTCTAGAAGTTTTTAGGCCCACTTCAAGATGGATGCATAATTTTGGATGCTTACATTTGAACCAATACCACTAGGAATTATTAGATAGACCATTTCAAAATGGTGTGGGTCAACCTTGAATGAGTTTTCCCACCTTGAACTTGAATTCCAATGATGATATAAACAATCCACATTTTTGCATGTTTGAAGTCCAAATAACAACATTAATTATGTCCACTTCCTTCGTTATGACACATGATGGGTTACTTTTCATGCACTTATTTGGTTTTGTCATTTGAATGGTCATACAATGATGACAATGGTATGTCTTAATGGTTGAAGGCCTTCTTCATGGAAGTCACCCCTCTTTCCATTGCATCCATGGCCATTTCAAATTTTTCATCTATCCATACACCTTTAGGGCATGCAACAAGTTCTTACCATGAATTTTAAAAAATTGTGTATTGTTGCTTATGCAAGGGGAGGAGATACATTATTTTCAAGTTGATGCACATTCAGTCTAACATGTAGCTCCTTCTCTTGCCATCCACATTGAACATGTGGCATTAGCTCCTTTTGGCCTTAGTCTCCAAAAGATGGGGTTTGTGTTTTTGGGGCTCATGAAAGGTATCTCATTGTCCTTCCTAAAGTCAAACAAATAATACAAAAAGTTAGTTAGGTCAATAAACACTTGAATAACATGCCATTGTGTCACCCATGTAATATTTATAAGATATAAAAAATTTGCAAATTCCTCCCATTCCAAGTTTTGGTCTATTGTTGTTATGTAAGCAATAGTTGTGAATTTCAAGCTATGAAAATTGGCTGGAACATGTTGAAATATGCAATGATCAACTTGCCTTGCATTGTTTCCAACTTGTGTGACCGCATGTTTGGTTACCCAATGATAGTATAAGAACTTAATGTACTTCTTCATGTAAAGATTGTTTATTTCTTCAATTATCCTTTCATCAAACTTATTTATTTTAAATTATGTTAATATTTTATGTTGTTGCTTTAATACTTCTATTTTAACTATTTTGCTAGACTCTCCTATTATTACCTTTTCCATTATTCCTTGAATTCTACATTCATCACCCTTTGATTTTTTTTCACATCTACATTAGTTTCTTTCTACTATTGCTCTCAAACTCCTTCCACAAGGTATAAGAATTTCTAAGGAAAATTGGAACTCCATTAGCATAATTTTAGTAGGGTGGACATGTTTTTTCATAGTTGAAAGGTATAAATGTTCATTCAAATAGGACATGTTAATCTATATGTCTTGATAAAATTGTGTATGATCCTATCTTGGAGAGAAAATTTGCAAGTTTAAGAATGTTTTTGGTGTTCCTTAGGCTCATCATAAATTTTTCATTACAATATCCCAAGCTTATAATGTGTCTTTTAACTTATTTATTTGGATTCTTGCAAAAAGCACCCCATATATTGATTTTGCAAGTTAGTTAGGGTTTAAGGCCTTATTAGTGATGTTCTACCCCTTTGAATATAATAGATCATTCCTATGCCTAAAAAATTTAGATGACATTATGAATTAGAATATCTATAAGTTTGTCCTATTTCACACCCTTAACCAAACACTTAAAACCCCATACATACATATTTTTGCATGTCTATGTTGTTGTGTGTGCATTGTACCAAGACAACTAAAAGTTCATTACCAAACAATGATGTCACACAATGAGCTACAAAATTTACAAATGAGTTTTGTATGACACCCGTCACCAAACATTTAAAATCCCATGCATTGAAGTATTCTTAGATTTGTGAACATTTGTGTGTGTTGGGTGACAACTTTAACACCAAATGTTTTTATAATCTTCATGAACACCTTATTCAAGAATGAATATTACATCTTACATCCATGATAAAAAAAACATTTATAATATTCATGGTTGAAGTATTTTGAAATTCCAATTTATTTTTTCCATGTGGTGTTCAATCAATGATCATAGTTTGACCATCGAAAGGTGTTTGGTTACTTAGCCATGGGGTTTTCTATTCACTAATCAAGTGTTCATTAAGGTGGGTTCAATGATAGGTGTAATTACCCTATAAAGTTGAAGAACTCATTGGTTGCTAAATTAAAGAAGGCCCTATTGTCAAGACATTACACCTTAGACCTAGGGATTTACCCATGGTTCTTTGATAACATGGCCTTCGTTTATCCAAAATGCAAGGCTAAACAATTTTCCTACCTTGTCCTAGGCCCATTATTTTGGGAATGCTCCCACTTTAGGGCTTTACTTTACATACCCTTGTATTCTATGGTGGGCCTTTCCACACGGAAGAATGCCCTTAAAATAATGTTCTTGTTTCTTTTCAAAGTTGGACATTTCTTAATTATGGTAAGGATGACATGGTTAAAGGTGTGACATGGTTGCTTTTTCTTCCTTCAAGTTTTAACTTGTAGGTTTTGACATTTCTTTTCAAATTTCTTTTATATAATGAACCTACCCTAGGTATATTATTTATTAAATTTAACATGGAGTACAACTAAATGTTGAATTGAACCCCCAACCACTTTCAAGATGGTCATGAAAACTACCATCAACTTTTTCACTTCACGATCCATAACCATTGTTCCTATAATCAAACTAATGAACTTAATACAAAATCCATAACTAGCAACAAGATGGTCATGAAAATTCTCTTCAACTTTTTCATTTCAAGATTTAGAACCAATGTTTTTCTTGGCCAAAATAATGACTTTAGTATAAAATATATGACACACACATCATACAAAGAAGTTAAGGACCATTATATCAAAAGTTGACCCAAGAAAACTCTTAATTGTAGTTAACAATATAATTGGATGCAACATTACAAGTGCTTTGATTATGAAACAAAAATATTAATGCATTATATTAATTTGGGTTGTTTTCTTATTTTCAACTTTTTCTTATTTTTTGTTGGGTAATGGATGGTTTGGAAGTGTGATGGATCGACACCTTTTGAACCACTATAACAAAAGGTGTCCTTGTATATCAAGTGATTTCACTAGATTTTGAGTGAATTCATTAGTCATAGTGAATGGGATCTAATGGGGATGCAATGAATTCATTCGCCTAACAAATAGGGACTAGTGAACTACACCCACATCTTGTAGTAGTGAACATTTTTTCAATTTGAAAATTTCTTTTAAGGGGCTAAAGAGTCATCACATTTTGTTTAGGAGCCTTGTGGTTGTTAGTTTTGTGTGGAGACATGAATCATAATTGATCTATTTACAATTGAGTTTAATGGCATGCATTGAAAGAATATTTGGAAAAAAATTAATTATAGGAAAATTTTAAAAGATTTGCATTGATGACTGGAAGTCCTCAAAGGTGTTAGATAAATGTTTGAAGGGATTATAATGTTAATTTGGGTGTGAATTTTGGGAATTTTATCTAAAAGATTATTATATTGAGACTGGGAAGATGAAAAAAAAAGGTTGGTTCTAGCTAGATCTTGATAATGAGGTTTTTCAAAAGATTAACAATAAAAGAAATATGTTTTTGGTTTTGAGGGGAAGGAAAGACATACATATGGAATGAATTGTGCATTGTGTGACTAGTAAGATTGCTTGAAAATGTTGATTAGTTCTATTAAAAACTCCTCTTGTGCCATATAATGATCATATTCTAAGTTCTTATAATGGATTACCAATATCATGGTGGATAGAGTACAACACTTGTCATCAATTTTGGTGAAAGACATTTTGGTAACTTCATGTGCATGTAATGAAAGAGGTTGAGGAGAGCCACAAGGTCAATGACAATTCCTTTAACATGTGTTTAACAAATGAGCTAAAATAGACCATGCAAATTGGAACTATAAGCACAAGGTGTTTGGATTGTAAACAACTTGGGTTAGACGAAATTGAAGAACATCACAAAAGGAGAATACATGGCAACACTGATACAACAACCTCAATACCTTACCCCAAACTAGTGGACCTTGATCTATTGTCTACAAACTTCCATAAAATATGTGAATATTTCATTTTGGAAGGCTATGGATGAAATTACATGAAATATGTGAATATGGGATTGACTTGGCCTTGTTTGATTTAACTTCATTATAATCTTCATCTAAAATCTAGTTGGTATGGATGTTTAGGTTGGATGTGACATTGACAAATATCTAAATTAAGATCACAACAAGATTATCACAACTTAAACATATTAATAAGACTTGAAAATTCAATCACACCCCTTTGGGTCCCCTATGATTGCACCCCCCCCCCCCCCC
>Ga0209208_10003759_pt1 | contig 21705 bp, 11 predicted proteins | sample S1TSphfallax_3_FD_187694 | JGI IMG/M metagenome (GOLD analysis project Ga0209208, IMG submission 187694) | Host-associated microbial communities from peat moss isolated from Minnesota, USA - S1T2_Fd - Sphagnum fallax MG (SPAdes) (version 2) | ecosystem: Host-associated > Plants > Peat moss >...
TGCAAGTATACACAAATGTTCATCCAGGTTTATAGCCTGAAGTTTGCCATCACATTTTGTGGTGAACTTTGAACTTATATCAGGTGGTTTTGTGTTGTCTAGTGTCCACAATGCAACTGCCGGGCTAGAGTTGAGGACCTGCGTATGGTTTATGTTCCACGAATTGTTGTAATTGATGGGGAGGGCCAGCAGATAATGCAAGTATGGAGCCTTCTGATTTGAAACTCCAAATTTTAAGAATGATTTGCTGGTGTCTAAGCTTAGAATTAGGTTTTTGATGCAAGTCTAAGACTTGGGTTTATTTTTTTGTTGTGTGAGAAGCAGGAGGTGGGGTTTTGCGTGCTCAAAATGCACAACTCAAGATGTAGGTACGAATCATGAAAATCAACAGGTTAATGTGATATTCAGTTTTTCACCACTAGGTGAAAAAATTGTGTACAAAAAAGGGGTTGCAGTTGTGCCTACAAATCCACAATGGACAGGTTTGCATACTTTTGCATGGCTAGTAGGTTTAAATCCTCTCAAACACTCTTTTAAAACCTGCTCTGTATGTCTGCGGATTTTTGAGCTGATGGAGGAGATTCACCATTCACAGGTTTGTACTGTGAAATCTATTGATGTGGTTTACAAGAGCAATGTTAGTTGGGGGATATGTCAACCAAGCATGTTCTCAAAGACTTGTCTGTTCCTAGGGTAGCATGATAGGGCTTTTAACTGTGTTATACATGAGGGACAAGAGCTTGATCTAGACAAACCTTTAATTACTGATTCATATGTGCTTGTACTTGTCTCTAACTGTGAAGATGTCTCATATCTTCAGCTACAATTTCATATGTTTGTCCAATGCTCTACACTCACAAGTCTACAGTGGAAACATCTTTGATAAGTTGTTTGTGTTCATCTTTGTGCAAGCTCTGCTTTCAGTGCTCTGTCCAGAGCAGCACAATGCTCTCAATGCATTTCAATGGACACTTCATAGAACACCTGAGAGTTTGAGAACCTTGCATCAACCCATACACCCCAGAATTATACCTGTTCCACCCTCACATCAAGTGGCTCAAGAACACCACATGCAGTTTCCAACAAGTATAGGTCAGGCTGACTTGAAAAACTATAGGAAGTACCGGTCTCACATACTACAAACTCAATTTGCCCAGCATTCGTCTTGCAACTACATAGGAGGATCAGGTATGCACAATCAAGCATCACCTGAGTTCAGGGTTTTGCAAGAGAGGAACATGTGGGGGCAATCTTATGCCCTGGAGTCTTTAAGAATCTCATAGTGTTTTAGAATTTGGGAACCCAGACAAGGAAAAAGGGATAGCACTCAAGCCAGGCCATTGTAGACATTTTCTTCTTTGGCATCAATTGGTAGTTGAGGCCTGAAAAGCACCTTTCTGTTGCACAATGTTTTTTTGCTATTGCTGAACCTTGGAAAATGTTCCCACAATTTTGTAACTTTCCTTTTGGAATATGCAGTTCTTTGTCTTATGCATGTGTTTCTCAATGATTGTAGAGTTTTGTTGATCGATCTGTTGTTGACAGGCACTCTTGGCAATTCTAGATAGCACATTGAACAAAGCAGATGAAAACCCTAAACCCTAACCCTAATAGTGGGACCATGTGACACATGGTGATTCAAATTCTCAAAATGCTCATATTGAGACACGTGGCACATTTCGATTAGCCAAACACAAAAGACGTGGCCATTTCTTGGCCATTTGATTTAGAAAATTCAAGATCACAATCTGGTTTCCCAAATACTAAAAACCATGCCATGTGGCAACAACCCATTAGTTAATCGGAAAAAACATGGCCATTCCTTACCCGCACGATCAGGAAAATAAAATAAAATACAAAATGATGCCTTGTATACGTTATATATATATTGGCCCCATTGGATGAAACCGTATATACTACATTTAAGCTCCATCCACCATCTAATGACGTCATGCTGATGTAATTGGTTTTTGCGACTATTTGTCGTTTGCAACTTGTCTTATGCAACTAACAGCAAAATAGTTGTAAAATGTCGCTTTCGACTAAAAATTAATCATAAACACCAGTCGTAAATATGGGGATTTCTACTAGTGTTAGCTTCAGATCTTGAGATTTGGTAGGAAGGTGTGCCTAGTAGTTAGCTTTCTAAGGAGCTAAAGCAAGCTAGATTTGAACAACCTATGTGTTAAAAACAATTCTCCAAGTGACTGGTGGTTTGTAGTCAAGTTGGACCAACTGTCTTCGCAAAACCCTCTAGGGTTTTGTAGCATAACTTCTCAGTTATTTAGCTACAGATCTTGGTATTTGGTAAAAAAGTGTGCCTAGTAGTTAGCTTTCTAAGGAGCTAAGGCAAGCCGGATTTGAACAACCTATGTGTTAGAAATAATTCTCCAAGTGACTGGTGGTCTGCAGTCAAGTCGGACCAATTGCCTTCGCAAAACCCTCTCAAGTTTCGTAGCATAACTTCTCAATTATTTAGGTGCAGATCTTGAGATTTGGTAGGAAGGTGCGCCTAGTGGTTAGCTTTTTAAAAAGCTAAGGCAAGCTAGATTTGAACAACCTATGTGTTAGAAACAATATTTCAAATGATTATTGGTTATAGCCAAGTTTAAAAAGGTGTTGAGTCCATTAAAGTTTGTTAAAAGAGATGACAATTTAATATAAAGTTCTAGGATTTGGAATGTGTGAATCTAAAAAATATATTTATCAATGTTAAGTTGTGAATGAGGCATAGGAGGCAAAGTATTTAACCTCAACTACGAACGCAATCTAACATCTAGACATACATTCGCATTTGTCGTTCACCGGTAGCATTTGTGCTTTCGAACATAGTCACCTTGTAGAACCGGAAGTAGAGGGACAAAAGTTGCCTCACAGGTTGGGAATATTGTTGTTGCCTACATAGGACGGTCCATAGTTCCCAAGGTAGGTTCATAAAATATTATTTTCGATAAGATTCATTATCGAATATTGGTTGTTCAACATTTGAATAACGAGGTAATTTGGGACAACTATGAAAGAAGGGGTATGTTTAGGTATTGCAGGAACTCGAGTCACTAAAATTTGGGAGTTAACTAAGATGGTAGGTTGCGTGGTACAAAAAATTAGTTTAGTCACAAAATAGGTACTTAGTTAAATATATAGGGGCAGTTTCCAACTACATGTGCAAAACCTTTCCAAAAAGTGTAGATTTGGCTAGTGGGTGTGGAATCAATAATAAAAGTAAGCATTATCAAAATCATTTGACATGAGTCATGCTCCCTACAAAGCTTCATCATTGAAAACTGGTCATTGCCATTAGTTTCAGAAGTAGCCTTTTTTGAAAACTCCACCAAATCTTCGATTATCCTTTGAAATTGAAAATTTTCAATCTTCAAAGCTCGAGTACTAGGTGCAACAATCTCCTGGTACTAAAAAACATCATTTTTGGTAGGGTTCCAAACATGGCCCCATGAAGGTTCCGCATCCGTAGTACCAACTAAACATTCCACCGAGTGAATTTTGGTGTTAGTTCATATTTTCGATTCTTTTCTTTCAACGTTGATTTTGACCTCTTATTGTTCTACCACATGTAAGGTAGCAAGGCTTTCTTAATCCATCACGTGAAATTGTCCTCCTTAATCAACAAAAAATACATCCCCACCTTCTTGCTACAACACCTCATTCATTTGTTTTGACGCGCTCCCAAGTCCCAAGTTAGGCCCAAGATGGGCCTTGGTTTCTAAAATAATGGAATTGTGGGGACTTGAGAGCACGCTCCTAGCTCTCAACATTAAAAGGGGTAAAGGGGCGTGTTGAAGCTTCGGGATGGGACTAGGAAGAGGGACAAGCTTTAGTTACTCATTCGAACCTGCATCAAACCAACCAACAAGTTGGTTAGTTTGCATTCTGGAGCACCCTGGGTGCTAGGACAAGCCATGGGCAACTTTGGACTCACAAAACTCACCACAACCTGGACTCGGGGGAAGCCATCACCTTCCCCCATATAGTATTCTCTGTGTTACTCCGCGGCACCCACATCCGAATGGCTTTTTGTCCTAGGATTCCCAAGGAGGAGTCTTGAAATTGTTCCGATTTGGACTCTCGAGACTTTGTGAGTTCATAACTCTTTGCTCAGACCTGGGATTGGGATGAGGTTTGAAACAAATTTGTAGCTCTCATTGAGAACTTTCCAAAGGTGTGCCAAACTCCATATGCACACATCAGGGTCGAGTCGATTCCCAACTTTTAGTGGTCGAGAATCAAACTGCCAGTTTGACTCCTGACCCTTCTTTTTGCCACAACTTGTGCTGCAAATGTCCAAATGGCTCATGCGAGGCCATTTTCAACATCTCCACTTCAATAGCTTTCCAATAACATGATGAACACCTCAAGGCGAGGTGTTTTAGGCCCTACAATCAAACTCTGAAGTTTCAGGAGTCTCGAAGGACTCCCAAGTCCCCATTTCGGGAATGTGAATGTCATCTTCACACTTTTCCAAAAGTGGGGTTGTGACATGCTTCCTCATACTCCTTGTCAACACAATTGTCATTTTTCACAAACAAAAGTGGTTCACACGTACAATAATTAAAAAATTGTGTTTTTTTTGTTTTGAACAAAAAAATGAATTATATAAACAATGAGATTTTTGGAAGAAATAATACTTGTTTTTCCAATGAAAGCAAATAGTTTTTACTAAATTTCTCAATAAGAGAACTACCAAACTAAAAATCTTGGTTTTGTATCCGTGGTATGGTCGCCAAATGTTAGACGCACTCGGTGAATTCTCAAGTGTTTTGGGTATTTGATTGAAAATTAATATAGACTTGAAAACCTCAAATCTACTAGTGTTTAGTGACAAATAGTCATTTTAAAACAAGTAGAAAATAGTTAAGCAAATAACCTACCACTTTCTTTTAAGGAAAACAAGTAAATAACACACTACTACAAAAGTGGGGTGCAATTTACTAACCTAAATCACTATGGGACCTTAAAAGTGAAATAACTTCATTACATTTTATTGATTTCACCCTAGTGAAAGTTATTTCACTATAATATCACTATGCAGACATCATGTTTCATTGTTAATTAACATAATTCAATATCATAATTTACTATAGTAAATAGGTTCATTTCTATGTTTTTAAAAAATTCTATTTATGCTATTTTATGATATACCCTATATTATTTTAAACTACTATAGTTATTTTAACTTATATTTTATGTTATTATAAATTATTATAAATTATTGTATCGTACATTACTATACATCATTTTACCTTAAGGTATTTTAACTAGTTTATTGTAAGCTTTTAAATTATTCAACTAACTTTAGGTTAGACCTTCGGTTATTTTATTTTAAATGAATATATGTTATTTCAAGTTACACTTTAAATTATTCAAGGTCTAACTACTTTATGTTATTATAAATTATTTAATCATAAATACAATATCTTAAAATAATCTTCAATAAAATATAATAACCTGATGTAAAAATAATTTAAAATGAAAAATAATAACCTATGAAAAATAATTTTAAGTACCCTACAATATAATAATCACCAATAGCCTATGATATTATAACATAAAATATCCAACAATAATTTATAATACAATAATCATTAATAGTTGTAATATAACATATAATAACCAACAATAACTTATATACCATTAATAACCATTAATAAAATAGCCATCAATAACCACCAATGAAATAATCACGAATAACCATTAATAAGGTAGCCACCAATATCCACCAATAACTAGTAATATAATATCAATTAGTAACCACCAATAATCACTAATATAATAACCATCAATAAGCATGAATATCCACCAATAAAATATCCATTAATAATCATTAATAGAAAAACCACCACTAACCATTAATAGAATAAGCACCAATAGCCATTAATAGAATAACCACCAATAGCCATTAATAGAATAAATACAATAGCCATTAATAAAATAACCGCCAATAGCCATTAATAGAATAAATACAATAGCCATTCATAGAATAACCACCAATAGCCATTAATAGAATAAACACTAATAGCCATTAATAAAATAAACACCAATAGCCATTAATAAAATAAACACCAATAACCATTAATAAAATAAACACCAATAGCCATTAATAGAATAAATATAATAGCCATTAATAGAATAAACACTAATAGCCATTAATAGAATAAACACCAATAGTCATTAATAGAATAAACACTAATAGCCATTAATAGAATAAACACCAATAGTCATTAATAGAATAAACATTAATAGCCATTAATAGAATAAACACTAATAGCCATTAATAGAATAAATATAATAGCCATTAATAGAATAAACACCAATAGTCATTAATAGAATAAACACTAATAGCCATTAATAGAATAAACACCAATAGTATTAATAGAATAAACACCAATAGTATTAATAGAATAAACACTAATAGCCATTAATAGAATAAACACCAATAGTCATTAATAGAATAAACACTAATAGCCATTAATAGAATAAACACCAATAGTCATTAATAGAATAAACACTAATAGCCATTAATAGAATAAACACTAATAGCCATTAATAGAATAAACACCAATAACCATTAATAAAATAACTACTAATAGCCACCAATAGAATAGCTACTAATAGCCATTAATAGAATAGCCACTAATAACCATTAATAGAATAACACAAATAGCCACCAATAGCCAGTAATACAATAACCACTCATAGCCATTAATATAATAACCAATAATAAGCCCCAATATCCAATAATAAAATAGCCACTAATAGAATAACTACTAATGGCCATTAATATAGTAGCCACCAATAATTATTAATAGAATAACCACTAATAGACATTAATAACCATCAATAGAATAGGTACCAATGGCCATTAATAACCACCAATAACCCTAATAAAATAATAACCAATAACCATATATTAGAATTGTTTAGGATTGCCAAAAATAATATAAGGTGAAATAATTTATAATAGACAAAAGTAACTTAAGGTGAAATAGCTTTCAATAGCCAAAAATAACTTATAATAGCTGCAAATAGCCTCAACTGAAATATTTTACAATGGCCAAAAATAACATAGAACAAATAAAGGTGAAATAAGTTAAAATAATCAAAAGTAACTTAGAATAACCAAAAGTAGCCCAAGGTGAAATAACTAAAAAAAACCAAAAGTAATTCAGAATAGCCATAAATAGCTGTAAATAATGTAGGGTGAAATAATTTAAATTAATGAAAAATAATCGTATAATAATTGAAAGTAACTTAATATAGGTAGTATTATTATATGAATAAAATTTTCATTTATTAAAAAAATTCAAAAAAAATGGTCATTGAAATGTTATTGAATAATGATATTTATCTATTTATTGTTCAAATGATTTTAAACTTTCAAAAGGAAATAAATGTAATTATGTACATTATTGAATTTTTAAAAAAAGTAAACTCGAATCATTTCATTTGAACAAAATCTCAATAAAATATGAATTTTTCAAAGTTTATGTTTTCGTAATGTTTAAAATGAAATATTTGATAAATATAATGTAACGTAACATATTATCACAAAAATGAGGTGGCTTGATGGTAAGGGTGTTTCCCTCCATTCCAAAGGTCAATGGATCAAACCTCATGAATGGTGTTGTGTGTGGTCGACAATGGTATGTTGATTGAATATTCTTTTATTGAATTCCTATAATAGGTGCCTAGGTTGATTATGCGGCATACCTACCTAGGCTAGGTCAAAAACCTAGCCTAGGTAATGACATTTGTCAATAAATCATGGGTTTAAAAAATCATGAAAATATCAATAATATTATATATGAAATAATTAAATTTTAATTGATTTCCATGTTGATTAGTTAATTAACTAGCAAGTGAATGGTTTGGTCAAGGGTTTATACTTGGGTGCCTTACACTTCACCCCTTATCGTTTATAGTGCATTACCATGGATGTTTTTTAGTTGTTGTAAAAGGATCTTCGACCTCCTTCCCAACAATGGAACATGTGGTTGGATTGTTAATTGGGCTATTGACATACTTTTTCTCAACATTCATGTCTACCACATTCTCTTCGCTTTGGACCATTGGTTTTTAAGAGAGCCTTCTAGGTTGTCATTAACTATGGATAATTGAACAAACCTTGGAAAAACCTTCTTGAGGGCTGACATTGGGCATGATGGTGTTACACTATAAGGACTATGTGTTGGATTGTAGGTGCCACTGATTAGCATGCTTGAAATTGCGCCAATTAGGATGAATCTTCTTTTGTCATTTGAAGTTGATCCATGTTCGGTCAGCTTGGGTTCTATGTCCAAGTCCTCACCTATACAAATCATTGTTTGGGATAATGAGAAGTCACAATTTGCGATATGCAAAACTAAAGAAATGGTATAATTATCACATGTATTCACAAACATGCATGGGGTAAAAACACATTATAAGTGAGCCAATTTTCACCAAAAGTGGGACAATCTTCAAACTATTAGAAGTTTGTTTGTTTAGGATTAAATATATTCATATTTGAATTTGGTGCCAATATTCAAAGCATTAGGTTCTATGTTTTACACTAAAGTAGGTCCATGAAGTCTAGCTTGAATTTGAATTTATTGATAGTTATAAGTTTCAATTTTGTTTTTGAAGATGCGGGGATTCACAGCTCGGCTTTGATTGTGGTTAATAGGAGTTTTTTAAACTATCCAAGTAGCATCATCATTAATGAGCTACTAGGTTTTGGGGGCAATTGTGTAAATAGTGTTGTGCTTCAAGGGCGAAATACATTATGCATTTTTGCAACATGACAGAAATGAGGAAAGCTCAAGTCTTCATTTGAGAGTAATAATTATTAGGTATGTTTTTTTCTTTCTACATTTCATGCTCATTTATTTTACATTTCTTGTTTTACATTTTATTTGAAGACTATGATTGTATTTCTTCTCACTTGATGTTTTCAAAAATCTCAGCTCCAATCGACTTTTGGGAATTGATGATTTCTTACTTGGGAGCTTCTAAAATCTTTTTTTCTCTTTCACTTCAATCTAAATGAGTTTTTTTTCAATGCTAGTAACTTGAGGACCTTCATTTTATGTTTGTTTCCAACTTGAGGTTTTACTATATTTCTCGGCTATTTCTTGTAACTTCAATGACCTATAATTGTTTCAAAAGCACATTTGTTTTATGAGGTGTTGGTGCTTTTACTTTAACTTTTCTTCTTCAAGCTCATGTGGGTTTTTGGTGTTTGTATTATAAAGTGTAACAAACTACATAATAATAGGACGAGGACTTATGATTGAAGACACAAATGAATAGGTCAACCTACAAGAGTTCTCAGTGAAATAGTTTAGTGACTTGTGTTTGAAGTTCCAAAAAAATGTGTATGAACAAACACTTTTCACTAGGAATAGTGTGTCTAAACTATGTGTTCAATGCCTTTTCATTCTACCAAGATGTTGCCATTTGTGTTTAAGTTTTATTTTACAAGCTAAAATGAAGAATGAATTTTGCATTATAGGGTTATAGATGATTCATTTTTGGGTTTCAAGTAATTGAAATAGCCACATCCATTTTCAAGTTTGATAATTGCTAATATTGATATCTTTGCTATTCATGAAGTACATCCATAAACCAGAAGTTGAATTATGCATTTAAGCATTTTTTGTTTTCTAGGTTTTGTGTTCAAGCAATTGGGTCATCCAATTTATTTGCATCATTTAAGGTTTAGGAAGGTAAAAGCTTATTGTTGAAGGACTAGTGTGCCTAGGTCAAGTTCTTTCAAGCATGTTAAAAGTTGGCTTGGGAAGGAGAGGTTGGGAGTGAAAATGAGGTTATTTCCACACCACTAGAAAGCTTTGTAAAAGAAAAAACTAATGGCAACACTACTATAAATCTTGTATTATGTGACCATTGAATTTGCGACTACATGCAACTATCTATCATTTGCACCTATGTTTTATCATTTTTATACCTTGTCACCATCCTTTTAAATTTACTACTATTTTTGTGAATATGGTACAACTACAAAATTGCACATCCATCCATATTGACCAAATTATTATTTTTTCATCCAAAAATGCCTTTATATTCATTTAATAGCAAAATTAGTTACAACTTGGTTACTTCAAGGTATATTAAACATATATTAACTTGTATTCATGGCATATAAAGGTATTTAATTTATATTTAAAAATTATGTTCAGTAGATTATTTATTTATTTTTAACTTAATTTCATAGCTATCAAATTGTGAGCATTTTTTGGAGTGTGGATAATCAATTAACATCATCTCAAGTTTTTTCTCATCAAAATTCCTTTATAAAAAAAGCCTTTTGCTTAGTAATTTACAAAATTGATTGCTTTTGATGGAATTGTTGTTCAAGTTCAAAGGTCCTTTATTAAAACCAAAACCCAAATATATATATTTTGAATTTTGAATTTGAATTTTTCAACACTCATATTAGTCATTTAGCACAACATTCCATGATTAACATGGCATTAAAGTGGCACCACAAAAATATATCTAACAAGATTACAATTTTATTGAGTTTTGGCAATCAGCCAACATGCTTTTTGACTCATTTGATTATGACTACACACAAATTGCCTTAAATTAAAAAGTTCCTAGACCGAAACAAATGTGCCCTACTTTGATTTGGCAGGCCTATAGATTTTATTTATTTTTCCCTACCAAAACATATTTTTATTTATGGTCCATGATGTGCAAATTGTTTTTCATCAACATGTATACAATAGCAAAGAAACATTATTATAAAAATGTTTTTCTAGGTCCATATTGATGAGGTATATGGTGCTTGTCACATCACCAATATTGTCCTAGCCCCATATAAAGCTAAATATGGCTACCAACCATCGATAACAACAATTAAATCTACGAGACCTTCAAAGAATTTGAGTAAGAGACATAAAGCTATGGTGTAGAGATGAAGCACGAGCCAATGTTACAAGGTTGCATCGATGTCAATGCCCATGCCCAATTTGCCACAGTGCATGACCTTTGAAGAAGGAAACAATTCTTAAACAATTTTGTACTTATGAGAGGCATCCATACAATTGAGCATAGGTTGAAGTACAAACAACTTTAACCTAAATTCACCCTAGTTTTTGGACCAACTTTAGAGGAAAAACATTAGTCTATTGTTACAAGGGAAAATGTGATGCCCATAATGTCATTCTTGAGCTATAAACATTTATTTGTCCGAAGCTAGAAAAATGGAAGTTCACCCTTGGCAGTTATGTGGGCAATTAGCGAGGATATCCTTACGATTCAAGTGATGAAAAGTGGTGCACCAGTTTGAATGTGCATGTAGCTACATGGAAAGCTAGAGAGTCAAGTTTCCATGTGGAAATGGATGCAGATGTGGACATTGGTAGCCTCATTTGTGACACTTTTGTTGTTAGGGACATGGTGCATGATGAACATAGAAAAGAGGTTGAAGAAATAGGATTAGATGAAGGACCAATGCCAAGGACATATAGAAACTTATGGGAATAAAAACATGGATGATGTAAAAGGGACTTTAGGTGTTGGGTTAGATGGTGAGAACGAATCAAAAAAGTTTGAAGAAGATACTAAAATCATGGGAGAGGATCTGCACTTCAGATTGTTGTGAGAATTGGCTTATAGTTATTTAATGGATAACCTAGAAATGATGCAATAACATGAGTTTTGAAAGGTCATGAAGCATGTGATTTCAATGAAAAATTATTGCCCTCGCCCTAATGATGGGATTGGTGATAGTGGGCAAAAGTCAAATACTATACCCAAATTTGCAAAGGGACCAAACATCACACCCACAATTACAAGATAAGTAACTTTGCATTTTTGCTATCCAAAATTGGGTTATGTTTTTGTCAATTGTGTTAGGTGGGCCACCATTTGAACTAAACCATTCAATGTTTGATGAAGAATCACAAGTGCCACTATATGAAAGAGCAACTCCTTAACTATTATTATGTTTATCTTGAATTGTTGTCGCACTCATGACACAAGCAATGTTTTCATCAATGAAATGCTACACTTTTTGGAGATGAACATTATCCCCTAACCCAATATTTTTCCTAAGATGAGTACCAAGCATCATCCACTTAAAAAAAACTTGGGCTAGCCTATGATGTTATCTATGCTTGCCCAAGGCACGTGTTGTATCATGGGCAATATGAAATGGAACAAAGTTGTCAAAAATGTGGGATAACACGATTCAAGGTGGCGGGGAAATCACTTGTCCCCCAAAAGATCTTAAGGCATTTCCCCCTTATCCCAAGGCTTAGAAGGATGTACAACACACCAATATAAACATCATTAATGATTTGGCATGTGAGTAATAGAAGTGGTGATGGGTTGGTTTGACATGTTGCAAATTCAATGCAATGGCAATTCATTGATGAAAAGTGGCTAGACTTTGCACAAGGGTGTTAATGAATTTTTTTATATTCCCATTAAGGTTAACGCACCTCCGGATTTTTTCAGCAACAAGTTCCTTAAGGCATCAACATGTACATACAACACACAAAATAAAACTTAAACTATTACAAACCTTAAACTAACATGTACACAAATTGCTCAAACTTGAAGGAAATAGGCTGAAAGAATAATGATCCATGTTCCATAATTCAAAAATGGAAACACGTAATCATGAATGAGATCCAAAAGTGCTTCAATAGGTCTATCTTCCTAGTCTTATACTAGCCAGTTCAAAATACAACAATCATAACTAACCATTGTAAACAATCATTAGCTAGTTTTTAGACTAAGAGTCCAAAATTAAAAATAAAATACACCCTGTCTAACTACATGTCCAACTACCAATTATGTCAAGTACAGGTTCTACATATTACATGTTAACTAACCTATCAAACTATCTTCTTAACCGAGTCATTACCTACCAGGTTTAATAATCGGTTAGGTTAATATTATAGATTAGTTTAAATAACATGTTATGACACATGTTAGGTTTAATAACCTGCTTATACTATCAACTTATTGAGTCGTCTATTACCAAATCTGGGTAACATTATCCCCTTTTGAAATCTACATTTCATCCTCAAAATGTTAGCTCAAAGGTCTAGGTTAGATTTAGCCTTCTGTAATTGGTTGATTTATGACTTCTTTAACAAGTTTAACACATGTTGCCCCCACAAGTTCAACTTGATTCAAGATTTGAAGATTGATTGGCGTTGAAGTTTTCTATCAATTAGTTATGTCTTCAAAGGTCACTATGGGTGTTGTGTATACATTTAAGGCATGTGAGGTATTTGATATCAAAATAACCTCTTGACCTATACCTATTTAGTGTGGGGTAAAAGCTACACTAGTATATAAGAATTCCAAAGACTCTAATCTATTGTCTAATACAATATATGAAAGACTAACAAGTTGATATTTTACCACCTTCCACAAGTTAATTGACAACAATGGTTATTGGAACATGTATAGTAAAAGTCTGAATAGGTAAGGGTATGATTTCTAAACCTATTCCACCTTTTAGTGGACTAATTAGTTTAGGAATAGGTTGTACCACAAATGGTGTTGTTGAAACTTTGCTATTAGTTCCATTTTCCATAGACACAAAAAACTTGGGGGTTCATATTTAAAATTAGAGAAAACAATTTGGTAAGCTTGTAGTTAATTCTATTCATCATAGTGAAACAACTCCACACTGTCATGAATCTACTCCTTTGGGAACTCTTGAACAATTTGGCGCCACTCCTTCCATTTGGGATTTCTATCTCCCAATGCTTGGTTTTGCACTTTGAGTAAGGTATTGTCCAACAATAACTCTTCAAACTCCTTCAACATGTTGTTCATTCTAATAGGTAGAATGGGGTTAAGTTTGTTCAATTGTATTTTGGTTGTCTCATATTGACCCTTCTAGTTTTAAATTTGAGTAGTAAGAGTTTACTTCTCCTTGTCAAATTCTATGTGGCCAACTATTTATTGCTCCTTGAGATCTTCACATGTTCGTTCCAAACCAATTATGGTACCTTGTTGTTCCAAATTGTACTTTTCCATTTTGGCATAATCTCTCGTCATCCATTCTAAATCAACTTGGAGACAAGTCAAATCATTATTGGTCTTCCAACTAAATTGGTTGAGCTTAGCATACTCATGTTGCAAATTTTCAATTTTCTTAACAATTTGTTCTACTTCATTCAACTTATTGGAAAGGTTCTAGTTTTCATGCTTGAGCGTATTCAATTGTCCTTTGATTGTGACTAGTTATTTGTCACAATTCTTCAAAGTTCTTTCCATTGTTTCTAATTCTAAACTACAAGTTTGCAGGCAGTTATGGGTCGCAAACAAATTTTCCTTGACTTGTTGAAACTAAACTCTAAGGTTTGATAGTTCTTGCAATGTTCTTGACCAAGTTGTGGCATTTTGAGCAACTTGTTCTAAAAACATGTTAATTTGTCTCAAAGTTTGTATGGAATGACTAGAAATTGGGACAAGTTGAAATATAAAAATTTGTGGGTTTTCTATTTGTGCACGTTGAATAGTTGAAATGTTTTGTAATTACAGCTACATGTTTTATTATTGAAACTACATGTTTAGTAAATATAAAAGTTTTAATTTGAATGTTGTCAATTACCTGATCCAGGTTAGGTTTAGGTTCTTACTCAATGTTACCTTACATGGTTGTTGCATCAAGCTTTTCTCCTCCCTTACCTCCAATCTCATTTGAACAAGTTCATTCCTCATCCTCTTCTAAATCATTAACCAATGATCCAAAAGTAGTTTTGGACTTCTTTCTTGGTGGTGAGGTAATAGGTTCAAGGCTTAACCTGTCCCTTCGTGTAGGCGGTTTTATATGCATTTTCAATCGATGGGACTGAAGTGTGGGTAAAGGTGATGCTATAGTCAAACATGCTAGTCTTCTATCTTTCAAGAATTGCTCCTTGGTAACATGTTCATGTGAAACCTATCATTGTTGTGTAACATGGAGCTTTTGGTTGGTTAATGATACAAAATTTTATGGAGTTGTTCTTGGTGAAGGCATTTTGGATAAAGGGAACTAGTTATTAAACAAAATGTTTAAGATAAGCCTTGAATAGTAATTATTTGCTTTTGTTTTGTTAGAAATTGAGTTAGTGGTTGCCTTTTTCTAACGTTCAGTCCAACGAGTTAGTTCAACTAATAACTAGGTTAACATTATAGAACACTAGTTAATAGGTTGCCCCTTGTTGGCTAGGTCAAAAGTAATGGCAATCTGATTGTTAAAATAAGCTAACCTTTCCCTCTCTGATATAGAATTTGCAAAATAGCCACAAATCGTGCATGAAATTCCTCTTTCATGCGCACTACCCTTCACTACTCATTATCCACAAAAGCATGTGGTCCTATAATTCTTTTCAAGGTGGTTTTGGCTTCTTCAAAAATTGCATTAACAACATCTATTGCTCCTTCCTTGGAAATTCCAATTTGCTCATGAATTAGTACTTGATCAATGAGAATTTCTTGACCACATACTTGCCCTAAAATTCTTCCATCTTTCATTGCTTGCCACGTTCGTAGGAAGTTTCATAATAAGTATTTTCTTGCATTTTCCACTACAAGTTGAATAGGCTTTCAAAACCAGCTCGTCTAGCCCATTTGAATTCATTGGATCCATCTTCATCCATTGCAACATCTTTTGGCTCACCTTCGCCTTGGACACTGGTTTCTTCTTAACATGTTTCTCAACCTGTTTTTCTACACATGCTTTACCATTTCACATCATCATTGTTCTTATTCTTAATCTTGGGCGTTGAGGAATAATGTTGGAAATAGGTCCCTCTTCAAAGACTTCTTAGAAAAATACTTTTCCATTGTTCATAAGTTGTTGCAGCTTTTTCTCCTCCATAGGTCTTGATTCAAGAACTGGTTGTGCATGTTCCTAGACAACAAGTTGATGTCCAACCTCCATTTTTTCTTCTAAATTTGAAATAACAATAACTTGTGGTACCGGTTATTATTGTAGAAGTAGTGGTTTTCGTTAAAAAGTTCAGTTTTGCTTCTAATTCTTCTTCCAACTCCCTACTTTTTTGTTCTTGCTCAAAAATACTAATTTCTTAATGTTGTAAGTGTGCATGAAACAAGCAATTCTACATAAATTTTTCTAGTTAATCAAACTTGTTTTGATTTCTTTTTTTGACACACCCCAAACTCCTCAAGAGACCCAAAGGTGGGTCCCAAAATGAAACAACAGAAAAAGAAGATAATTGGGGCACATTCCCTAACTCATAGCACTTTAGGGTAGGAGGGCGTGCTAGAGCTCCGGGATGGGAATAGGAAGAACCCATAAGCAAAAGTTCAAGATGAAGTCAACTTACACAACCAAGAAAAGAGGGCAATTAATGTAAGTTGAATGAAAAACTAAAACTTTTAATGTCCCAAAACTTTGGACACTCATATTTTCTTCAAAATGGGTTTGTTTTGAAAATATGATGGCAATCTCTTATAGCCCTCAAAAAGATATTTCCAACAATGTATCGCATGCCCCAATTGGACCTCATTTGACCCTTTTTGTTTAAAGGATTTGTGGTCAAGAATTAGATTTTCAATTTGATTCTTGCCCCTTCTTTTGATCATAACTCATGCAAATCAGGTTTAAATGAACAATATGAAGAAATTTTAAGCATCTACACCTCAAGACCTTTCTGATGGTGTCTTGGGGGCTTAATTTGGTGCTTATTTTCCTTTCCAACCAAGGCTCTAAACATTCACAACTCCTACACAAGTGAGGGAAAATTTGAAAATGTTTGGTGATAGAGTATCATTTGTTGTTTACCCTAGTTGTAATCTAGTTGTACAAGTTAGTTTAAGCTTAGTTAGGCCTAGACTTAAATCAATAATCTACCTAACCTAAGTCTAACTACTTACCTTAATTACTAATAGTAATTAGTCATCAATTATTTTTATTGTATAGTTGTATAATTTAAAAAAAACCATATTATCATCATTTATTAAATAATGTGGTGATTAGTTTTTTTTTAAATCAGCAACTAAATTTATTTATTTATTAAATAATTAATTATCACTGATTTTTAATTCGAAATTCATTATAATTTTCATATATACATATTCAATAATAAAATTTAAACTATATTATTATTATTATTATTATTATTATTCTGTGATAATTAATAATTGATTACAATTACAACAACAACAACAGTAATAATATTGTAGTTAGTAGTTAAGTTTGGCTAGTTATTTAACTATTTTATTCATATTTTTATCTAACTTGTTGGAACTATTAAATGACCTAATATAATATATATTTTATAGTATAATAGTGTTAAATAACAATAATTTTTGAAATTATATGATAATTTATTAAGTATATTTACTAATTATTCTAAAAAATATTATTATTTAATCATAAATGAATAAATAAGGAATTTTAATAAATGAAAAAAAATTGAAACTAATAGCAAAAATTATAATATAAATTATAATTATAATAAATATAAATTTTTAATCATTACATGATATGTTATAAACTAAAATTGAATCTACATGGAAATAATAAATTACATGTGTATTGAACATATTCCCAAGAAATATTACTTAAATATCCTTACTTGATATGTTGTAAGCTAAAATTGAATTACATAAAATTTATAAATTATGCATGTATTGAACATACACATTATTAAGTTGATTTATATTTCAAAAAAATTTAAAAATTTATTTTCAAATTAAAGTGTAACAATGAATAAGGGTGCACTAACTTGGGTTGAAATTTTTTAGAGCTACAATGCAAAGGTTATTGATTATTGAAATATTTTTTAAATAAAAATTAATAAAATGATCAATAGAAATTTTACTTGAATCGAAATGTGTATTTGGTGTTGTTGGAAAGTAATCATTGAGTTAGATTTAATGAAATTTATTTTACAAGTTTCATACTTAAGGTGTGGAAGATATTGAATTTTGAATATATTTTGTTGCTGAAAATTCAAACAAATTATAACAAATTGGTTTAGAAAGGAAAATGAGTTGATTGTGTTCAGACTTAGGGCCAACAACACATGTTACCTTTTTTAATCTATGAAGGAATGTAATTTGTTTTATTTTCTCATAATGATATCTCCCAAACCATGGTGTATTAAGTTATGCTATGGAACTTATCATCAAAAAGTTTTCAATGAATAGGGTGCAATAACTTGGTTTAGAATGCTTGGAGCTATAGTGTGGAATCTATTGATTGTTGAACCATTTTTCTATTGAATTTTTTGAAAAACCAAGATTGAAAATTATATTAGAATTTGGGGGTGTTATTGGTATTTTTGGAAAATTGTCATCTTTGATTTAATCAAATTGATTTTGTAATTTTGAGACCTAAAATGTGAACAATATTATTGAATTTTTGGCAGCTATGTATTATTGTTGGAAATTCAAACAAATTGCAAAAAGGGATTTGGAAAGAAAATTCAATTGAATGCATTCAAACTTGGGCCAATGACATAAGGTACATTAGTGTTTAATGAGTTTTTATCATAGTTTTAAACAAATATTAAGATATCATGTGTATAAAAATGAATAAACATTATAGCTGCACAATATCATTAATTATGTATCATTATTTGATATCTTGTAATGAACTACATAGAAATAATAAATTACTTATGTTTTGAACACAAACATTAGTACTAACATATTTTTAAAAAATTCTTAAACTTTATTTTGAAATTAAAGTTTGATATTTATATGCACAAAAAAAAACATTTATACAAAGAAAATTTACATGTAATTTAATGTTATCATGATTTTAAATAAATATTACAATATTATATGTATAACTTAAAGTTGCTTATTAGTTGTTCAACCTAGTTGAAAGAGATAATTACAAACAAAATTATATTTCATCCATCATTTAGTGCATATTATCATCCAAAATAGTTGAACTAGTCAAATTATTGACTCTACGCTAACTAAAGAATCGTAAATGACAAGAATATTTTTATGATGACCCCTTAGTTGAAACATGCTTCACCTTGGATACCAACATAGTTGAAAATTCAATTTGGAGACATTGTTGATGTTGGGAATATTTGGCAAATGACCATGTAGTTGAAAAATGCTTTCAACTATATACCAATATAGTAAATGAATTGACTTAATTGGTAATTACCATAATTTTATTTAAATTTTAAAAATATATAATTGAAACATAATTGCAAATGTCATGTAGTTGAAATTTTTTGGTTATAAAAAGGGGGGTTTTTACTAGTGTCTATCAAAGTCTTCCATGCTTTGTTACAAAGGCACAAATTTTGGAATAATTCAATTTGATCCTGCCACAAGCAATCCAGTATTATTGGGAGCACGTGGTTCGAAACTATATCATCAGGCAAAGTTCTTGATTATTGCCCCATTGCAAATACACATGGACTTCTTTGGTTCACTCTCCAATTGTTGATCTCAATAATTATTGTGACCTACATGTACAACATCACTAATGTGAAGTTACATGATGCATAATAACATACTTTAAATATGTAAAAGGCAAAGTTTGAATATCTTGATATATATTCAAGGTGTTAACTATATATACAAAATATGTATATTCAAATATATATAGAACATATGTACAACTTAGTATATGAACATCATAAAATATATACAAAAGTTAATACAATATAATCTACACTGTAATTATGTACAATAGATGTGAAAAAAATGTAGTTTATATAAATGTTAGTGTACACAAAGTAAAACACAAATGCATAAGTGTATAAACATGGTATGAACTAGATACATATAATGTGCATACTTAATACAATATATGATTTTATTGCACAAGTTATACTACACATGTACTTGCATATGAAATTATAGCATATATATTCATCAACATACATGTAATCTACATTGTGTATATAGTATGTGCATTATTTTTAGGTCAACATACTATGTTCAATGTTCAAATCTAGACAAGGTACAAAAAAATAACCTTTCAAACATTAGTTGGTTCCTTGGATGTTTTTAAAGTCAAGCTCCCAACCAATCCTTCCATTGGTTTTACACGATAAACACATACAAACTTGGGTTAAAAGGTATTCATTGTTTAATATAAAAATAATAACTAAAACAAACTGAGCTAAAGTATTTTACAATTAGTACTCACAAAATATTAGATGTATATTAGTGCTCAAGTTACATTGTTGGACCCACTTTATGCCTAAGTTTTTAGACCTTAAAGGCTAAAGGTGTAACATGTCCTTGGGTCTGTAGTTTATTTCACAAATGTAACAATAACTTTGTCATTTTGCATACTTGTTGGCCACACAAATTAAACTTCAATGAAACTCAAACTATAATTTCAGATATGTCAATTCAAGCACTTGCAAAACATTCTCATATCAATAAACCTTTTCGGTATAATAAAATAAATATATTTTATTAGTACATGAAAACAATAGTTCAAGTTGGTAGCCCAATGCCACCTTTTCCCCGCTACTTTAATGTTAAACCCATGTCCCTTTCCTCAATATGCAGAAGATTTATGGTCATATTAGATATTCCATAACAACATTCCATGCCATTAAAAAAAATGAGAAGTGTAGTATAGGCATATATAATGACATGTCAACATATTTCAAGTGCTTTAAGGCAACCTTGGTGCAACTCACCTTGCAAAAAACTTAACAACAATAACATGTCGTTTGATTGTTACCCAAGCACCAAATCCTTTGCAAGAAATAGTTTTCCCTATTACAAGGTTTGAGAATAATTCACATGTATCGTAATTGCAGCTTAATTCCATCAAAGTTGATTTCTTAGATGTCCATACTTTTTTCATTCCAAATCTACAATATCCAAATACATAAGAAGAAAATGTAGGAGGCATTGAAGGCCAAGGAGAAATTTATAGTTAGTAAAATATACCAATGAACGAGATATGCTAATAAAATAAAACATGTGAATCAAGGGGTTACCATAAGCACATATGCATTACAACATCACGATTATTTACTAAAATTGAAAATAATAATTATTCATAGTTCTATCAAACATACTACATAAAAAAATTTGAATCGATCATTGGACAAATAGACTAAACATCCAAGGATGGCACATTGAGAATCTTTTCAACAACAACAATACATGTTATTAGCTAGATCCCATTTTTATAATTATATGTGCAAACCAATTTCAACCTCACCTTGCACAATCACTTTAATATTGGTAGAAGTAGCCTTGCAAAAAACTTAAGTTCACAACAACATAAGTTTTTTGTTGTTCATGCACCAATTTCTTTGCAAACATTAACTTACTTAAATCACAATAGAAATACACACATCATGTAGCTACACCTCAACTCAATTGAAGTTGATTTCTTAGGTGTCCATCCTTTTTTCACTCCATATTTGCCATATTTAAATATTCAAGAAGAAAAGACATGACACGTGAAAGGCCAAGGAGAAATACAATTAGTTAAATATACCAATGAACTAGATATGCCACATAGACATTTGATTAATGTCATAGCCGGATCATGTGCTTGTACACCCAACCCAAAATAAAACTTGTGAATCAGGGGGTACCAGAATCACATGTGCAATAATCTAATACTAGTGGGTACCCGTTAATTGTTTCAACCAATTAATAACTCTGATATTGTCAAGGGTTGAAAGAAGCATTATATCACCTCCAAGCCTTTCTGCTTGGCAGTCAGGGAAAATACTATATACACTGGCAATTTCTCTG